>Ga0099849_1000238_pt1 | contig 24689 bp, 15 predicted proteins | sample CB_VirMetaG_4_FD_78177 | JGI IMG/M metagenome (GOLD analysis project Ga0099849, IMG submission 78177) | Freshwater to marine saline gradient viral communities from Chesapeake Bay - CB_1508_1M Viral MetaG | ecosystem: Environmental > Aquatic > Marine > Coastal | place: USA: Chesapeake Bay... | reverse complement strand
TTGCGGCTGCGATAAGTATAAGAAGGGCGGTACCGTAAAAGACGCCTGCTACTACAAAGTCAAGGCAAGATATAAGGTGTGGCCTTCTGCTTATGCCTCTGGGGCATTGGCTAAGTGCAGGAAGGTTGGCTCAAAAAACTGGGGGAACAATGGCGGTAAGAAAAACTAAAGCTGGATTAAACCTCAAGCGCTGGTTTAAGGAAGACTGGAGGACAGAATCGGGGGATAAGGATACTAAAGGAAAGCGTAAAACCTTCAGGCCAACAATAAGGGTGTCATCAGAAACCCCAACTACATGGGGCGAGCTTACTCCAGCGGAGAGAAGAAGAGCTGCTAGAGAAAAGCGCAGAGAGGGCAGAGTAGGTAAGTTTAAGATCAGGAAAAAGCCTAAAAAATAATTGCTATATTTGCATTTATATAACCGAAAACAATGGCAACAACAACCGCATCATTAACTCTTTCTAGCTCAGACCTCACTGGTGACGCTCTGGCCCTTACTACAACAGCTACTTTGACAAAGGCTGGTGTGACTACAGGCTTGGATCAAACTACGGGTGTCGCTAGAAAGTTTTTCGCTACTGTTCAGGCTGATACAGCTTTGATTGCAGCGGCAGATTACACTGACGATAAGGCTCACAAAATCTACATCAAAAACACCAGCACCACCGCCGCTGAATACGTAACAATTAAAGTTGGGGCGACAGAGGTAGGTCGATTGTACGCTGGAGACTGGGCTTTCTTCCCTTGGAGCGCTGACACAACCGTTACAGACGCAGACATTGATATTGATACCAGTGCCGTCAACATGACTGTTGAGTACTTGGTAATCTTCGAAGCATAATGGCTACAGTAAGAGCGTCATTAACACTGACGAGTGCTGATGTAATGAGCAGCGCTTTGAATTTGACTACTGGTATCAACCTTACGGCTGATGCTGGCAGCATGATTCGAGCTAAAGTGGCTCAAACCGCTGTTAATGCTAATGCGCTTGTAGTTTACAAAGCGGACGATAAGTTGACGTCTGCTTACCTCTATGTTCAGAACCTGGACACAGAGAAAGAGAACTTCGTGTATATCTATCAAGACACAGACAATGACGACTTGGTAGCCAAGATTGGCGGCGGAGAGTTTGCTTTTATTCCTGTTGCGGTGAATAAAACTTTCAAGTGCTACGCCACTAAAGTAGATACTATGGTTGAGTATGGGGTATTCGGATTGGATAGCTCAGCTGTGACCCTAGCATAAAACAAAACAATTTAATTTAAATGGAAGATAATTTCGAAGGGCTCGGTAAAATCGAAACCTTTGACTCACCAGAAGCTTTAGCCGCTTCTATGAGTCAAGGCGTAGAAACCGAAAGCCAGCCTGTAGATCAGGCACCACAAACAGAACAGGCGTCCCCCACCATTCAGGAAACAGTAGCTCCAGCTACTGATGGACAGCCTACGGAAAATGTAGAACAACCAGTCGCTGAGCCACAGCAAGAGATCGCTGAGCCAGCAACTGCACAACAAGAGCCTTCTTCAGAGGAAATCGAGGCTGCCGTTATTGACTTCTTGAGCCAACGCACAGGAAGAGAAATTAGCAGCATTGATGATTTGTTGGGGGCTCAACAGCCCGAGGCACCAGCCTTGGACGAAAGAATCAGCGCTATTGCAAAGTTCGTAGAAGATACGGGCCGAGCACCAGAAGATTGGTTCAGGTACCAGTCATTGAATCCTGAGGGAATGGATGATATGACGGCCATTCAAATTGAAATGGCAAATAACTACCCGAATCTTTCTTATGAGGAGCTGAACCTTTTGATTGGAAGTAAGTACAAGTTGGATCCCGACGTCTATACGGACGAAGAGATTAGACTTTCTCAACTCCAATTAAAAATCGACGGCGATAAAGCCAAGTCTGAAATAAACAGGATTAGAGATAGCTACTCTGCTCCAGAAGTTCAGCAGGAAGAATCGCGCTACACGTTAGATGATGACTGGATCTCTCAAATGTCAGCTGAAGTCGATGCTCTTGAAGGTCTAGAGTTTGACCTTATAGACGGAAAGACTTTAGAGTTTGGACTAGATGATGGATACAGAAATCAGCTAAAGTCAAAACACGCTCGTATAGACGAGTTCTTTAACGAGTTTGTAGACGATCAGGGGAAATGGGATTTCGATAAGCTGTCATCGCACCAAGCGGTGGTAGATAACATTGACAGAATTGTGAAGGCTGCGTATACACGCGGTCTTGGTGATGGTCAAAAGAATCTACTTAACACGGCAGCTAACGTATCTACAGATACCCCTAAACAAAACACAACTGTAACTCAAGACACTACGCTCTCTGATCAATTAAAACAAGCATTTGGTCAGCAGAACGGTTTTGGGTTTATTTAAAAACTTTTAAAAACTAGAAAATATGGCTGCTGATGGACAACCACTGGGGAGTGGTAGTAACTTACCACCCTCAGTAAAGACAGATCCTTCAAAGTACGTCTCATTGGGCGACTTGTTGGATTACAACAAACCAGACAATATGGATCTCTACGTTAAGACGTATGGGGATCAGGGAATTACAGGATTCTTGGAATTGACTGGTGCAAAGAAAAATGCTGGATCTTCCGATGAAATCCAGTACTGGGAAGAAGGTAGACTCCACCAATCATTCTTGGCTACATTGACAGGAAATGGTGGCGCCAACTTCGACGACGAAACCATGACGTTGGCGGATGCCACTAAGGGTCCACGCGCTCAGGACGTTTTGTTGAGACAAGACACTGGTGAAATTTTGATTGTGGATGAGGCTGCGACTACTGGAGACGCAACAATCACTGTCAGATCTATGGGTGGAAACACCTTCACAAATACTGCTGCTAACAAGAGATTCTCAGTTATTGGTAACCTCGGCGCTCAAGGAGACACTCAGCCTGCTGAGTTCTACGAGACAGAAGTCAATAAGAGACGTCAGAACTTCATTATTGCCAGAGAAACATTCCATGTCACTGGATCTCAAGCCACTAACATTGGCTGGATCAACACTGGTAATGGAGATTACAGATGGTACGTGAAGGGTGAGATGGATACTCGTAAGCGCTTCATGGATCAGCGTGAAATGTTGATGCTTTACGGTGAGCAATCTGCTGAGGGTGCCACGAAGAACCTCATGCCTACAACTGAAGGATACTTCTCTGCCCTTAATGACAGAGGTATTGTCTCTGACGGTTTGGGCAGCTCTACCACTATGATCGAAATTGATGACATCATCTTGGAGCTGGACGCTCAAGGAGCTCCATCTGAGTACGCGGTGTACCTCAACAGATCTCTCTCTCTTAAGATTGACGATTTGTTGTCTAGCGGTACCGCTGGCTCTGGTGTAACTTCTGGCTTGGCTACTCAGTTCGGAGCGTTCAACAACTCTCCAGAGATGGCTGTAAACCTCGGCTTCAAGTCGTTCACCCGTGGTGGTTACACTTTCCACAAGCACGACTGGAAGCTTTTGAATGATCCAACTTTGGGTGGTGGCGCTGACGCCTTCTACAAGGGAGCTATGGTTCCAATGACTCAGGTTGCTGACGCTAGAACTGGGGAGAGAGCCCCATCATTGCAGATGTACTTCAAGGATGCTGGTGGATACTCTCGTGAACTCAATCACTGGGTTGAGGGTGGTGATGTACTTGGTTTCAGAACGAATAACCAGGACGTTGCTAAGTTCCACTACAGATCAGAATGCTGCTTGGTCACTCGCGCTGCAAACCAGCACGTATTGCTCAAGTAATAAACTATCAGGTAATTTGGCGGGGGCTTCGGCCCCTGCCTTCTTACCATTTTTAACCATTAATTTTATTTAATTATGTCACAGGCAAACACAAAGGCTGGTCGCGGACGGCCAAGAAAAAATGTTTCTAAAATTTCCGTATCAAGTGATTCCTCTGTAGTAAATCGAGACAGAGCTACAAAGCTATGGATAGCCCCAAAGGGTGGCAATGTATACCTTTTGGGTCAAAGAGAACTCAGCGTTTTCGATGAGGAATCTGGAAAAATTAGAGTTTTAAGATATTGCGCTGGAGAAAACTCCGTCTGGAGGGATGAGCAATCAGAATACGCTGCAAAATCCCCCATTGTGTTTAGAGATAAAAATCTCTTTGTTGGCCCAGACCAACCAAACCTTCAAAGATTTCTAGAGCTTCATCCGTCGAACATGGCGAATAGCGGCTCTGTTTTTTATATGGAGGATAATAGTGCTAAGATTGAGCAAACTGTTGATGATGAGTTCCTCATTCATGACGCTGTAACTTTGCTGCGATCAAAGGATCTTGATGAGCTCATGGCCGTGGCTATTTCATTCTCCATTGATACTGATCGCCCAGCCAGCGAAATCAAGCACGACCTCTTGATTAAGGCTAAGTCATCTCCTCAAACCTTTATTGATTCATTCGATAACCCAGTTGTCGCTATGAAGGCTAAGATCAGACAGGCCGAGAAGATGCAAATCGTAAAGCTCTCTGAGGATGCTATCCGATGGTACGACACGAACAAAACTATTATTATAGTTCCACCAGGGAAAGACCCTATGGATATCTTCGTTAGGTACTGCCTTACTGAAGGCGGGGCAGCAGTAGTTGCCCAGATCGACAAAGAACTTGGTTAAGGAAAGGCCACCTTCGGGTGGCTTTTTTCTTTCGTATATTTGTGCATGACCCAAAAGTTCTTCTTGTTTAAGCGCGATGAACCTTCTACTAAGGGGGGTTCCGTATTTTCTGATAACGGAAAGGGGATTAGTGCCATCACATTGCAGGCTAATAACCTGGCTTATATGGCTGCCGATAGAGGCGCCATAACGATGTATTTTAACGCCTCTGCGCCCTTTGAAGAGAACAGCCTTACACTCGCTGGAGAATCGTTTGAAAAGACGAGCATTACGGTTACTTGCGATGTAGGCAAAGAGGTTGAGCTTATGGAGGCTATTATAGACTTCATAAACAGGGACAAGACAAAAAATGTAATGAAGTTTGACGCGATTGGCGGGACCAACACATTTTCTAAAATATCTCCATCGCCAACTATCGACACTAGGGTTCGAGCACGTCCTGTAGAGCGAGGTCTGGCTGGTGCTGACGGCATCGTTACTGGTCTTGATGCTAATGCAGTAGTGAATGGAATCGATTTTTTGAAGGTGGGTAACAAACCGTTTGTTGATTTTGCGGGAGAGAATATATCCGTCGATGATGACGAACCAATTACTTCGTTTTCTAATAGCGGAACCGCAAGCACCGATTACGATGCCGTTGGGGCTGGGGGAAGCGGAGGCCCAAAGCCTTTCTGTAGGGATGCAGATGAAGCGTGTAATCAAAAGACGGTTTGCTTCGACTTTAACGGGTGCTTGAAGCCTGGGGTTGATATATCTTCTAACATCACTTCTACGTCCAATTTAGATTCAGGGCTTACTGATGAACCCAGCACTCTTGTGCTTGTAAACAGAGGTGGTGTTTTTACACCTCCAGAAAACCCTTCGTTTAAGGTAAGCACTGACGGGTCTGGAACCGTTACAAATTTTGAGGTTGTCAACATGGGTAGGGGTCTTGAAATTGGTGATCAGCTTACCATTGGATTTGAAACTGATGGATCTGTAAGCTATACACTTCAGGCAAGCGACTTTACTTCTGACTTTCATCACGCCACAATTGAATACGTTACAATTCCTCCAGTACCAGACGTACCATTCCCGCTGATAGATTACGTTGTTTACGTTGTTTTTGTGGCTCCAAATGGGGCTTTGTTCCAACCGCTTTACTCTAATAATATTGGTCAGGTTGATCTAACGGAAAGCTTTGTTTCTAACATGGGTCCATTTCCAGCTTCATCTCTCGGTGATGAATTTGAGGTGAACCACGGACAACAATCAGGGGGAGGGTCTGATTACAGCTCAAGCATACAGAGCGAGGTGTTCCCAGCGTTATCCCCTAGTTTTTCTTTTATACCTGATGAGGGACAGACTTTAACTAGTGATAACAACCTGTATTCTTTTGTAATCAGGAGAACGGCCAATAGAGAGATATACATATACTCAAGAGACGGAGAGCTTGTAGGTTTTAGAAACAAAAACGAGAATGACGACGAAACCAAGATTGAATTGAGGAATTTTGGTTTGGTTATTCCATTTAGTAATAAATCCCCTCAGGTTAGGATCGCAAGGTTTGGGATAATTAAGAAAGATGTCGGAGACTTATTGTGCAGGAATATAGCTGCTCAATTGCAGAATCACTACACTACTAAGCGCTCATAAGCCTGATTTTCTTTTTCGTATATTTGTGTCATGGTCAGTGTGATACAAGTATATAATGCACTTAAGGACTTAGTTAATAAGGAGCAGAAGGGATTTATAACGCCACAGGTGTTTAATTCTTTTGCGCCTGTAGCTCAGATGAACATCTACAACGAGTTGTTCGCAGAGCTTGTAAACGCTAAGAGGCTTTCAAGGCAAGGGTTTGATCCAGGTAGAGATAAGTCTGTCAGGAAGCAGCGCTTAGAGGATTTATCTTATTTTATAAGAACCAAGCAATTTGGATCTGAAGATATCGTTGCTTTTGGGACTGTTGACTCGCTTCAATACACGGGGGGTGATTCGCCTGCCTTCATTGCAGAACAAACTTTTTCACTTTATACGGGAAATAGTTTTATTACCACCCTCCCAACAGCTAGCGATTCATTTAAGCTGCCCCCCAACTTCTCAAAGTTGATATCCGTTTCTGTAACTAGTTTTGCAAATACGGACGCGGAGTATTATTTCGACAGGACGAATTGCGAAATCATTTATAGCCCAGAGGATTTGGACAGAATTGTAATGAGCAACCTGTCTTCCCCCACTGAAATGTTTCCAGTAGCTTATTTGTCTGCTAACAAGATTGAGTTATTCCCAGAGGGTGTAGCCAATGAGGCTAGAATGACCTACTATGCTAGACCTTCTTCCTATGACTCGAACGGTAATGTGAATGACCTTCAGCCTTATTTTTCCTTTAACGAGGCTAATGTAAATGGGACTACTATAACGCTCCCGAATATTGACTCAACTAGAGACTTTATGTTGCCCCCTCACTACTTGGGCGAAGTTGTCATGGAAATGGGTAAACTCATAGGTGTCAGACTGAGGGATTCTGGCGTATCCGCATTTACAACACAAGAAGAAGCATCTGAATAATGGCACAGCATAAAGTAAAACTTAGTCAAGTAATTAGGGATTTTATTATCACCCTAGATGATGATGACTACGCTAGCAATGCTTCCGATTCAGCGATAAGAAACTTTGCACTCAGGGGTGTAAGGGATATGGGTTTTGATTTTGGAAGCAAGATAAAATCTCTTAAGCTCAAGATTCAAGCAAACAATACTGTCCCACTCCCCGTTGATTTTGCTGGGCTGGTAAAGATCGGTATTGTAGATGATAACGGTTATGTCAGGGTTTTTGGTGAGAACAAATCAATTAATTACTCTAGGGAGTATGTCAATAATGCCGTCCCCAACACATACAATCAGTACAACATAGCTGATTTTTCACCAACAGACATTACTGATCAAGGTCCTTACGAATCTGATAGCCAGTACCTTAGTGGTTATCACAAGATCGTAAATAACCTTAACGCAAATACCATATCTGCAAAAGGAGACACTCAGGATCCAATTGGTGACTTCCCTTACGTTTTTCATAACTACACATATCAGGGTGGGGTAGGGAATTTATATGGTATTGGTGGGGGGCATATGTCTGGCGAGTACAGACTTAATCTTGACGAAAACAGGATTGAGATTGAAACTGCCAGCGGCAGATCCGAGGTGGTTATAGAGTATGTGGCTGACGAGGCTAGATCCGTGGACCCAGAGATACACGTCTATGCAGAGGAGGCGCTCAGATGCTACATGTACTATAAGATAATTGAGCGTAAGGCTTCTGTTCCAGCAAACGAAAAGGCCAGAGCCAGACAGGAGTACTATAACGAGAGAAGAAAAGCAAGCGCACGATTTGCTAGCTTCTCAAAGGATGAAGCCCTGCAAGTGATTAGAAAGAACTATCAATTAGCTCCTAAGTACTAATGCCGATAGATAAGATAACACCTAGACAGCTTGACGCAGACTCTGATGGAAAGCTGATTAGCAAAACCTCTATGCTTGATGCTCTCAACCTGTATATAGGTGAGGACGATAGCGGGAACAAGGGGGTCCTTAAGAACATAAAGGGTAACTCTATAGTCAATGTCGTTGGAGACTTGGGGGATCACTTCTTTAGGATAATAGGCAGCGTAACAGACAGCAGAACTGGTATATGCTATTTGTTTTTGTTTTCTGATAACCCCTCTTATCATAGCGTTTGGGCTTATGACCCAGAGGGTAAGCTGGCTAACGATGGGGCCGAGGTTTTTACCCTTATATACAGAAGTAAGCAGTTTAACTTCGACCCTCAAGGTTTTGTTAAAGGTGATGTAGTTTACATTAATAAGCAAACATTTACGGACAGGGGCCCTGAGTTTGAAAAGGATGCTGTTATTTATTTCACTGATGGCAAAAACGAACCCAGAAAAATAAACGCATACAGAGCCTATCAGTCAGAAAACAACTTTCAGATACACGGAGATGATATCTACGCAGAGGCAGACTTTATAACCGCTTGCCCTAAAACTCCTGTAGATGCAATTACCTTTAAATTTGAGAGAGACGAATCCAGATCGGGAAGCAACTTCAAGGTAGAGCCTGGTTTTCAATTCGCTTATCAAAACGTATATCAGGACGGCTTTGAGTCGGCTATTTCCTGCTATTCAGATATAGCGTTTCCACCCACGATTATCAATCAGGGGTCGTCCTCTGACGTAGATCACTCTTTGTTCAATAAGTGCGTTCTCACTATACCCGCTCAAGGTCCAGAAATATCAAAAATTAAGATTGTTGCGAGAAGAGGCAACGGGCCTGATTTTTTTGTTATAGACGAAGTAAATGTTGAGCCTGGTGTAGATACCGTTTACGATTTTTACAATGACAGAATAACGAAGGGAATCCCATCGATAGAATCTGTCAAGCAGTTTGACAACTTGCCAAGACGAGCAAAAGCACAGTCTGTTGCTTCTAACAGGGTTTTGTACGGTAACTATCTCGATGGTTATGACAACGTTGAAACTTCTTGTATAGCGTCAATTAAGTACGCTGACAGGCCGCAAGATTTCCAAGACTTCAATATTGGTTATAAGCCAGCCATAACTAGAAATGATGTAAATTTCAGCCTTGAAAGTGGTATTCATTATAATAAATCTACTGGATTTCAATTAGATTTTTCTTCTGTACCAGACTCTTATTCAGAGAATGATACGATAGATATTTCGATTACTATTGCTCCAGATAGAAACTGGCATATTTACAGGTATCAACAAGGCCATACTTACCATTCCACTCCACATATAGGGGCCGTTGAGCAGGAAAATCCAGATGGAGAAGACACTGGTTTTAATGCTGATGTTAACGCTGAAAATTTTATAGATACGTCTACTGTAATTTCTAGCTCTCTCTTTTTGGAATACAACGACTATCCAGTATTTGGTAGAAAAGACGGGATACAAGAGGCTATTGGATCTACTCTATATTGGAGAACCGTTGGGGGGGCTAACGCCGACACTTTTGTAGAATGCAGTTTTGGCACAAGCGGAGGTAACCCACTTATCTTAAAGGGCGGCCCAGTAAACTTTACAGCTTCGTTTAGATTTACCGCAGATATTGCCTCTGGCGGAAGACAAGTCGTCAAGAATGCGGTTAAAGCCATGCTGTCTTTTAAGCGTTTGGATATTTTCGACAATTCTCCTTTAACCAATTATGACAGGGTAACTGACGAAGAACTTCAGGCTCAATATTTAAACGACCTGAATGTAGAGATTCTCACTAGAAAGGATCAATCTGAACTCAACATTGATTTAAATCTTCCTGATCGCCTTAGTGTAGCTCAGGGAAGACCAAATGTTCCTGATGATGAAACTAACCCTCTGGCTAAGTTAATCGTAGCCGTAAAAAGAAATGGAACCGAAGTATCCGACCCTTCGATTCAAAGTTCGACTGCCTACCCTAATGCCAGTAGGGTTCCTGTAGGATTCTTTGCTGTTGAAAAAGCTGACGTCCTGTTCGACTTGGAGGGATTTAACGTAGATGGAGAAGACCTACAGGTCAATTTTATTATTTGCGCTAAGGAGATAAATAATGTCGAGCTCTTTACTTGTATGAAGGGTGCCCCAAATGAAAGTACGAGTACCAATTTAAGTTGGGCCTGGGTGAGAAGTAGCAAGTTGGCCGAGTTGGAATCTTCTTCCGAGTTGGAATCTCCTTATCAGTATGTCTCGGAGTTTTTTGGAAGTTCATTTACATCCTCTTTAGATGATCCTATAGACGTAATGGGCGGGGAAGACCTCCCGAGTGTAATCGGTGATGAGCTTATCACAGCCTCACTTCCAGCTTATAACTATACCAGGCAAATGGGGTACTTAGATTTTGGAGAGGGTCCTGACGCAACAAATGCTTTTTATGCCAACAGAGTTGAGCTTAACGGCACGTACTTCAATACCTACTCTAGGTTCTCTCTTCTTGATGGGGAGGGGGGACCAGGCGGTGGAAGGCAGGGTTCAGAAGGAACTCAGTTTCCTGGGTATTATGATCGAGCCTCAATGTACAATTTGGGGTCTGTAAACTCCAACGCCGACCCCCAGGTTACGACCCCTCAAGGTACTCCTTACGGGTGGGCAAATACCGTTTTCTATAGAGGAACTATTCTTTTTTATTTTTATGACACCTTTGGTGGACCAGCAAGCACTGAAACGGCAATTACACTTCCCTTGTTGAGATTCACCAGCGCGGATTATAAGTATTATTTGGACTCTACGTATGTAGACCATAAGCGACTTCACTCTTTTTCTGAGATTACCACGGCTTTATTTTTTGTTAATAGGGTAAACGTTAACGACAGATCTTTTAAGACGAGTGCTGATCACGATTTTGGTATTGTTTACTTTGACGAGAGGGGAAGGCACGGATTTGTCAACCCTTTAGCTACGGTCTACGTACCTGGTTACTCTTCATTAGAGCGTCCTGGTCCTCCAGGGTCCGTTTCTATAAACTTGAAGCTTGATCATACACCTCCTTCTTGGGCCCATAACTACAAGATAGTTTACTCCAAGAATACGAGTGTGAAAGAATTTGTGCAGTACTCTGCTGGTGGGGCTTTTGCTAAAGAGATAGAGGGCCAGCAAGTAGAGGAGTCAAATCAAAACATTTACGTTTCTTTAAATTACCTTCAAGAACACCCTATATCTTACTCTTCTTCATTTGGAGCTAGAGGTATTGATGGTGGGCTTTCTATATACAAGTTTTCTGAGGGCGACAAACTAAGGGTTATATCGCATGATGATGGTGGAGCGAGAGCCTATCCATACAACTATGAGTTTGATGTAGTCGATTATAGGATTTTGTCTGACGATGAAAACAACCCTCTGAGTGAAGAGCCTGCTGAAAACCAGCAAGGTGCCTTCTTAGTTCTTAGGAACAATCCATTTGCAACTGGGTTTGATTACACTTCGGTTGCTGCGGAATCCTCTAAGTGGGGGCATAACTGTATTATTGAGATTTACTCCCCATACAAAGAAGCCGATGAGGAAGACAGAATTTATTACGAGACTGGCAAAACTGGAAAAGTGGTTATACTCGATAATCAGACAGGGCCAAATACCTTGGAGCATGATCCACCCACAGCGGTTATCGACAAAGGTGATGTCTGGTTTAGAAAGGTCCCAGTTAACGTAAGGGAGTTCGAATCAGGGGAGTTTGTAGATTTGATTTACGATGATGAAGAGGTACTCAGTGAGCCAACTCCAAACTTTAAGTCGGTGTACTTGGAAACTATGTCGGCAAACGATACCATTCCTTCCAACTCCCACTATATAGGGAGGCCAAATGTTTATTCGGAATCTGCGGGACAGGTTATTAGAGAGTCTTCTGTTACTTACTCTGATCCTACTGACCCATCTTCAAAAAAACCTAAGTTTAGTTCGTTTAACCTAAGCAGAGCTAACTTTAAGGATTTGTCAGAGAATTACGGTGATATAAATCACATATCTAACTTCGGCGAGTATCTAGTTGTCCTGCAAAGAGATAAGATAAGCATGGTTCCTTTGGACAGAAATATTCTGTCGGATGCTGCGGGAAATCAAAGCATAATCTCTTCCAGAGAGGTTCTTGGGGACCCAATCTTTTTGAATGAAGACGATGGGTCCAGCTCTCCAGAGTCTGTGGTTAAAATCGACAGCACCCTTTATTTCGCTGACTCAAATACGTATCAGGTATTTAAGATGACTAAATCACCTGGGGGTGTAATGACAATATCTGACAAGGGGGTTGCTTCGTTAATCAGGCGGGAGATAAAGCTTAAAGAATCAGAAGATGGCATAGTTAAGTTAATCGGTGGCTACGACCCCCTAAAGGAAGAGTATCTACTTACTATAATCTCCTCTTCAAATGTCGACTTGACGGAAGCGGCAGAGCTCGTCAATCAATTAACCGTAACTGGCATAGTGGGTACGGACGATGAAGAAACCACTCCAGATGACGACACAGTGGGTTCAATTACCGTATTTGACACAGACGGTGATGGCTCTATTAGCGTAGAAGAAATAATAGATCAAACTACGCTTGATCCAGCCCTCTTTGTGGAAGAGGGTGAAGAAGTTATTACGGATCTTAATGAGGACGGAAACATCGACATTAATGACTTCATAACTGGTCTTCAGTTGAACGGTCAAAACCCAATAGAAATACTATCTGCATACATATCAAATGTTGATGACTCAGCGGCGTTCTCAGACAGCCTTGTAAATAACTTGATAGAAGGAGACATCATTCAAGCAAGCGATCTTTCTGTGGCTGAAACCTCTACAAATACAGGGAATATAGTCGATCCTGAAACTGCTAGCATAAGCCAACTCGTCGATGCAATTGTAGCAAAGATTGAACAGTTCAGCGATGACTCTCCAGAAAATACTCTTACAGTTGGGGACTTGCAAGATATACTAGAAACCACTCGTATCACAGCTCAACCCTGGACATTAAACGCTGCAATCACTAAGGTTTTGTCTGATCTCGATGGAGATGGATTGGTTGCTAATCCAGACTTACTTGTGTTCTTGAGTCATGTTGGTACCAGTGCGTCTGCTCTTGATCCTGACGAACCACTTATATTCCATACTGCCTCATGACGATAGCTTACTCAAATAAATATGATTTATGGACCACGAGGTACAGCTTTGAACCCACCTGCTATGCCAGGACGGGGAATACAATGCTGTCATCGAAGGAAAACGGACTGTGGAAGCACGACGTAAACGAAAATAGATGCAGATTCTATGATGTTGACGGGGGGGCCTCCATTGATGTGTTCTCTAATCAAGACCCATCAGCAATTAAGGCGTTCAACGCGCTGTCGATAGAGACTAATATCAACTCATGGACAGCCTCCGTATACACTAATGAAGAGTATACCACAGGGGAAAGACAAGAAGGACAGGTTGACAGCTTTGACAACAGGGAAGGATTTAAGTACGCTGAGATGCCAAGGAGCGTTATTAACTCTACTGGCAACATATCTCCGCTCCCAAAACTTTACTGGGATTACTACTTACAACAAGAAAACGAAGCTCTTGGTGTCACCGCAGCGGACACCATAACCCACCCTTTTGTGGAGCTGGATGAATACATTTTGATAAACCTAATAGCTGAAAATCAATTTCCAGTTGTTATTGGTTCGAGAGTAAAAATGCTAGATGAAGACGGGGACCTTGTTGATGTAGACTGGAACAAAGCCACAAATCAAAGTGCATCTCAGATTTCCGAATTGGGTCAAAAATTCGACACTGAAGAGGGTGCTTATATATACTCTACTGGCGTTAATGGCGCTGGTTTTTTCAGGGTCACTATCGCTGTAAGGAAAGGTGAGTTTTACGATAATGTTTCAGGCGCTGTTGGCGTAAACGGAATAAGCCAACATCTAAGAAATAATCAGGTAGGCCAGGCCTTAAATACCATTATAGATGCATTTTTTCAGGGCTTTACCATTGCCTCTCAGACCGAAAGCGGATATGGTCCACAGTTCGGTTTTAATCCGTTCCTCATTGACTCTATTGGTTCTTTTGATAATGTGGCGTCCTTGAGTCCGTTCAGCTATTTGAGTGGTGGATCTTATTCTTACAACTCTTCTTTTTCTTCATCTCCTTCGGTGTTGAACGGAGACCAGATGAGAGGGCCATACGCCAGGGTCAAGTTAGAAACGCAAACTACCGAGCCCCTTGAGCTACACGCAATTAACGTAGACTACAGTTTTTCTAAGCTGGATTCTCGTTTAAACCAAAATTCTTAAATTTGTATTATGCCACTTCCACTTATACCATTAATAGGGACAGCAGCTTCTTTAGTTGGGGGCTTTCTTGATCGCCAAGCCTCAAAAAAGAGGGCAGCTGAGGCTGAGAGACAGATTCAGGGCGCTCAAAGAAGCTTTCTTGGATCTGTAAGCGATATCGCTAAAAACACTTATAAAAAATCTCAAGAGCAAAAAGACCTTGAGGCTTTAATGACTGGCACTAAAGGCGGTGGGGTATATATGGATCCCATTCAAACTATCCAGGCGGGTCAACTAGAAGCTCTTGGTGAAGGTGGAGAGAGAGCGCTTATGGCTGGGTCTCAAAACTTAGCCAAAAATGTATATGGCTTAACCGAAGCAGAAAGGGCTAGGACGTTTGGTCAGGAGGTCGCTGGTCGTCAATCCGCAGCGGCTACGGCTCAGGATATAGCAAACCGAAACGTTGGTCAAAAGACTATGGCTGATCAAATGAAGGCTGGCTTTTATGGTGATCAGTTCGCTTTGGCTCAGCAAAATGTAGCTGGCTCTGAGGCTGCGGCTGGTAGCGCGTTTCCCACTGCGCTTGGAAATGCTTTGCAATTTGCTAGCATGATACCCGAGGGCAAAAACGGACTTAAAGTAAAATACGAATCTGGCGGAAAAGTTAAGCAGCACTTTCTTGGCGGTATTGTTGGAGGCGCAATTGGCAGTATGGCATCTGGATTCGGGACAACGGTTGGCAATAAGCTTGCAAATGCAGCGATGAACAAACTTGGGGTGGGCGGCGAAGCTGACAATAGAGACATTATGATTACGGTAAGCAAGAACGGAGAAACGAAAACAATGAACTCTGGCGGATTGATCGAAGAAATTCTGAGAAAAAAGAATATACACAAGACGGGTGGTGAATTCAATCACGACACAAACAAGAAGGCTCTGGTTGACGAAGAGAGTGGAGTAAAAGAAGCTGAGTTGACGGGAGGTGAATACGTTTTAAACCCACAGCAGGGGGAAGAAATACACGCTCAGTACGAAACCATAGAGGCTAAGATCCAAAACGGGGAGCCAGTATCGGAGGAAGAATGGATGATGTATCATGAAGCTGTCAAGAATGTATTTAGTCAGCCACAATTCAACGAAGAAACTGCGTAATGGCGGATATAGTAACCCCCTTCGTTCCTAGTGTTAGTTATGGCGAGGCCATTGGTAGGGCAATCCCCGTTATTCAACAGCAGCAACAATTCAGGGAGCAGCAGAGGCAGCGCCTGGAGGCAGAGCGCAAGCAGAGAGAGCAGTTCGAATACAAGAGAAACAAAGACCTGCAAAAGCAATACAACGATCAAAGAGAGTCTTTATCTGATCTAAACAACAAGGCCGACTACAATGACGCCGAGCTGGCCGTTATGGACTTCATAACCAGAGAGTATAGTCAGAATCCAGACAACGCCGAGCTATTCAGTCAGATACTTACCGAGGCGGAGCAGTACACCACGATGTTTGACTCCTTTCATGGAGCTATGGATGAGCGACAAAAGAAGTATGAGGAGCTTACGTTCGGTGAGGATGAATTAGGCAATGGGTTGAAGTGGAATGGAACAGTAGAAACCCTAAACAATGAGGTTAGGTTAGTTTCTAATGGGGGGTTTGATTACAATAATCTTAAAAGGGATGCAACCACTAATCAAATTATTGCACCCTACTACGGTCCCGAACTTGATGAAAATGGCAATCCTCAATACTTGAGGGATGAGGTAACAAATCAAATCATAGAGGGGCCTATTCTAGAGGCTCCGTACTATCAGCTTGATGCGAACAACGGATTTAGTCTTGCGGCTCAGACAAGTCAGCTGGCAGAAAGAAACGCTGGTAAATACTTGCAGGAGGATCTAGGAGATCTTATTAAGTCGTACAACGATAACACAGACTTAAATCCAGAAGAAAAAAGACAAGGGCTTAAGGACTATCTCACTAGGTCATTCAACACATATGAAACCCTTGACGAGACTGGTAAAGAGGCTTACCACACGGCGATGCAGGAGTACAAGCTTGAGAACTACGCTAACAATCCAGGTCAGCAATTGTCGGATGATGAAAAGAGCTTGGCTATATCCCAATACATCGACAGAGTTGTCGGGCTTTACCAACCAAAAGTCTCTGACATAGACAAAGAAATAGCATACTCTGACTTCTTCGAGGCAGAGCTTCTATCGTCTTGGAATAAGATTAACTCTCAGGATATTTCAAAATCAGATAAAGAGAATCAGTGGAGCAACCTTCTTGATCAAAGACTGTCCGACCCTACTCTTTTATCTTCTAACGTAAATTATGGTCGCCTTTCAAACACTGCGACTACTATATGGGAGCAACAAAATACAGACAGTTCGCTTGATTCGAGCGACAAAAATGTTGCTATAAGAGAGATGATGAAGCAAAACTTGTTGAACATCGCCCCGACAGAATTCAGCACTAAAAAGAGGACCCCGAATCAGACAGAGATTCAGAAGAATCAGCTTAGAAGAAATTCATTGAGCAGCGCCTCAGAGATTACAAGCTGGGACGGCGCAATTGACAGATTACAGCAAAACTTCTCCGCTATTGATCTTGGCGTTCAGGACTTTACAGATCAGTCCGTCATTCCTTTAGGTAACCTGAACATACCATTGAGTCTGAACAAGTATATAGGCGACGATTTGAAGAAGAAGAAGGTGGAGGGGGAGCTATCTTATGATGAAGCATCAGGTGAATACGTTAGGCTTCCAGAGACCTATGGTGATGAGATAACCATTAAGTCAAGCCCAAGCACTATGAGGCTGCTCAAGGGCGATGATGGTCGCGTTTACATAGAGCTTAGCGACTGGAAAACTGGAGGCATAGATAAAAAACCTATCGATGAGGTTTACATAGATGCTGGTAGCTCCAGTACTCCAATATGGAAGAACCTTGATCAAGGCTTGAGGAAGGCCATGGGTATTGGAATTAATGACCTTGTAAACGAATTTGACAAGCTGTAATGAACGAGCAGTTTCAACAAGTATATGATTACCTCCAGTCTTCTGGACAGCTAAGCGAGGGAACAACTCAGGATTCTTTTTATCAAAAGTATTCTAGCAGTGAATCCGACTTTAACAAGCTTTATCAAAGGCTTAGTTCACGGGAAGATTTGCCCTTTGACTTGTACGATCAAGAACAATTCAAAGCAGATTTATTCTCTGTGGAAGGCGAAGCACCATTAAAAAAAAAAACTCAAGAAGAGTCTTCTCAGCAGGTTTCTCCTTCGGTTCAGGCTTCTACGGCGCCTACCTCAGAATCGGGAACACTACAGCCAGATTGGGGTTCTCAATACTATAACTGGAACGAGCTAAACCCAGCCCTTCAGTCAGCCATATCTAACACATCTACTGAGATACCAGTAGATTCTTTGGGTGGAGACATAGAAGAAAACCTTGAGATCGCTGTTAGCGCTAAGAAAAACTCAGCCAGACAAAACAATATTGACTGGGCTGACGCCCTTATGCAACTAGAAGGGGCATATCTTAACGAAGATGCTATATCTCGTATTGAAGATGAATTAAATCCTGGGGGCTGGAGATATATCGCTAACAACTCTGGCATAACAAAAGGAGACAGCGGTACATGGAGTGATGATGATTTGTCTCGTATCCGAGAGGCTATGGCCATCTCTGACTTTAAAGAAAACTATATATACCAAGACCCCGAAAGCGGGAACTGGACAATAGGCGAGAGAGACATTCCAGGGGAAGATCTGCTTTTAAATAGAGGCAATGGTGATTACTATAACTTCAAAACCGATAAAGTCCAACAGTTTAGATGGATGTGGATGCCATCTGCGGGGAGAATGGGTACGTTTGTCAAGACCTGGGATTATGAGACAGATTACCTTACTGGTAGGTTCGGAGATTTTATAAATAGCATTCCTTTTCTAGGGGATTTCATTGACGATACGGCAAGAGCTTTTGGTCAGGGGTATACACAAACAGAAACATACGACCCCACTAGAGCTTTGATGGCCGACGTAAATGAAGAAACCATTATGGCCTATTATAACTCAGCCATAGAAATAGACAACAGGATAAAGGCGATGGGGGATTCGGAAGAAATGATCTCTTATCAAGAGGATTACGCACGATTTTCTGAGGAGTACGGAGATTGGTGGGGGTGGTTTGCGGCAGGGTTTTACAACCCTCAGGTGTTCTGGGAGACAACGGTGAAGTCGATGTCTGGCATGATAGAAGATGAGGTGCTTAACGAGGGCAGTAAAGTTGTTGCGGCTGGAGGTGCTGGAGGTGCTGCAATTGGCTCTGCTTTTGGAGGTGTTGGTGCTGCCCCTGGGTTCATAGAGGGGGTGTCTTACTCCCTTCCCTTTGCTTTTGCGGCTATGGGAAGAGAAGTAGAAATTATAAATTCTTTTAATCAATTTTTAAGAGAGGAAATAGAAGCTAAAGGCTACGAGTTTAGCCCAGAATCCGTTCTTGAAGTTCTGTCTGACGAGCAGGCATATGGAAGGATTACTGGTAAGGCAAGAGCTAGAGGTAACACTATCGCTGCTATTGACGCTGTATCTGGTGGTGTATCCAGTGGTGCCTTTAGAGCCTTGCGAGCCGCAGGAAAGATAAGCGAAGCTGGAGTTGTGACTCGTCAATCAATTATTGATATGGCATCTGGTTCTGCAGGTGAAGTTTCAGCCGAACTAGCTGCTGGTCAGGAGATATCTGCCGAGGATATTTTACTTGAGGGATTCACTGGCCCTGTTACTCAAACACCAGTAAATGTAACCTCTTCTTTGCTTGGTAATGAACCAGTAAATACAATAGATGGTGCGGGTCCAAGCGGATTCAGAATCATGCCAGCTATAGATAGCTTTGTTACTGGCGGTCCGAACCCAACGAGTAGGTACGTTATTAACGGAGAGGTTGTAACAAAAGATGAGTTTTCAGACTTCATAGAGACTGAGGGGCCAGACGTCTTGCTGAGCGACAGACTTAGTTTGCAGGTTTTCAACGATCAGGATACAGCCAACAGGTTGAATGAGGTAATGGAGAAAACACAGATAGAGTCAACCATACCTGAAGACATAACTGGTGATCAGCGTCAAAAATTAGTAGAGGCGGAGGTAAGGCTTAAAAGGCTTGAGGGGGTCGAAACAAAGACGGCAAAGAGAAGCAGAAAGGAAATCGAGGCTGAGATAGACGTAATACTGGATGAATATTTGCAGGGACTTGAGATGGCTGAGCTCACTCCAGTTATGACAAGGCAAAAGAAAGGGGAGTTTACTGGGTATATGACTAATGTACTGAAGGGCGAAATGGGTCAGTTCGCACACATGACGGCAGAAAACCCAGGGACCGTAACATTTGACGCTGAGGAAAACGCAAAGCGAAATGAACAGCTCAAGGCGGACCTCATCGAAATGGGATATACCCCAGTAGAGATTGACGGTAAGTACGGTAACCCAGAGAAGTCATTCTTTGTGGAGGGTATAACGGTAGATGATGCTATCAAGCTGGGTGAGAAGTATGGGCAAGAGTCTGTCGCGCACAGCGAGGGGATGCTCTACACTACTGGAGACAAGAAGGGTATGAAGAATCCAGTTACTGGTGAGCTCACCGTAGATGACAAGCTGGATGATTTTTACAGCATCATGAAGACCGAGGAAGGAGACGTAAGGTACAGGGTTGAATACGACTGGGACAACCTTGAGCAAATAGCTGAGCCCCCAACGCAAGAGCAAAGAGAGCAAGCTGCCGCAGAGTACAGAGAAAAACTGATAGAGGAGGACGTATACCTAAAAAACAGAAAAGGTGTAAAGGGCGTCATTGATGACGTGCTGACTGGCAAGACAAGGATTCAAAGAAGGTTGTTTAGCGCCAGGAGGTTTATGCCAAGGTCTGCATTCAAAGCTAGAGAGGCCAGGGAAGCGGCTATGTCTTCTAGACTGAATCAATTAGAAAAGCGATCAAAAGACTTTGAAAGATTAGAGATGTCCATCCCCGAAGAGCAAAGGGATGCATTTTACACCGACTTTGACAATGTTCTAAGGGGCGGAGAACGTGGTGGGCTTTCAAACGAATCGTACCTTTTAGCTACTCAGATGAGGTCCGATATAGACAACTTGAGTATCGATCTTATTAACTCTGGATTGATTGATGAATCACAAATCGATGTGGTTGCATCAAACCTAGGTGAGTACATGAACATAGCCTACGCTGCGTATGATCAGCCTGGCAAGTGGAAGGACTATATAAACACTTCTGAAGCTGGCATGGAGACAAAAAACAAAGCTCACGCTTGGCTTAAGAAAAATGACAAAGACCTTATTGAGAAATCTAAAAAGGAATTTTATTCTCAAGACGAGCAAGACAAGCAAAAAGTGGCTGCTTCAAACGCAACTACGGAAGCTGAGTATTTAGATTATTTGGTTGAGGGTAAGATCCAGTCTATGCTGGACACAGACGCGGATCTATACAAAACAGACGGACAAATAAAGTCTGGAGATAAAAACGTATTAAAAAGAAGAAAGGACATCCCAGAAGAGATAAGTCAGTTATTGGGTAGATACGACGACCCCCTTCAGAGTTATGTCAGGACTACCTATAAGCTTGCCTCACTCAATGAGGCTGTAAAGTTTAATAACTCTATAATCGAGACTGGACTCAACTCTTGGTTGTTTGATGCCCCTCAAGGACAGAAGTTTAGCTCCGAAGTAAAGGTCGGGGAAAGAACTCTGTACACCACGCCTGAGATAGCGAAGGAACTAAACAACCAGTACAGGGACAGAATTTTTGAGGGAGAAGCCATTGACTTTATGCTTAAGTTTAGTGGTGCCGCCAAGTGGATGAAGACCATTGGTTCTGTAGGTACACACTCTAAGAATGTGGTCGGTAACCTAGGGTTTATGGTTGCCAACGGACACCTAAGCGCAAGTACAGCGGCTGATGCGGCTAAGTCATTTCAGACGGTATACGCCGATCTCAGATCCCTCCCTAACGCCGAGCTAAGGCAAAGGATGCAAAAGTACATAGACCTAGGAATTGTTAAGCAAAGTACTGGTCTTGGGGAGATAAAAGACATATTGTCTGCTGATGATTTTGAGTCTGCGGCTCAAAGCAGGCTGGACAAGAACAGCAGAAACAGAATCCAGAAAGGCTTCCAATCAACCAAGAAAGGGCTTGAGGACTTGTATCAGGCTGAGGATGATTTCTTCAAAATTATGGCTTATGAAAGCGAGTCTAGAAGGTACTCTGAGGCGCTGTTTGGGTTACCGCCCGACCAATTAACAGAGCAGCAACTGACAGACTTAAATGATCAGGTTGCTGAGATAGTTAAAAATACGTTCCCAACATACAGTAGGGTCCCATCTGCCATAGAGTTCTTAAAAAGAAACCCGCTTATAGGTAACTTCATTTCCTTTCAGGCAGAGTCTTACAGAACGGCCTGGAACATATTGGATTTAGCCCAGGAGGAAATAAAGTCAGATAATCCAGCCGTAAGAAAAATAGGGCTTCAAAGGATGGCGGGGGCAACGTCTTACATGGCCGCTAAGACCGCCATACTTTCTGGTGGGTCTGTTGCTGCTGGCATGGGGGCATACGGCCTCATGTCGGTTGGTGAAGATCAATCAGAAGAAGAGAGACAGAGAGAGATGGACATAAGAAGATTTGTTCCTTTTTGGTCTGAAGATTCTGAGCTTTACATGACCTCTCCAGGCGTTATTGGGGGTGAGTTTTCTTATGTAGATTTTTCTGCTTCTGACCCGTGGGGAGGTATCGATAAGGTGATCAACTCTTATCAAAGGGGGGAAGAATTTATGGATGGCTTAGCAAACGTACTTGGTTCTTCGATAGAGCCTTTCGTGGGGGCTGATATAGCCTCAAGAAGGGTGCTCAACCTGATTGAAGGTAGAGACGACTACGGAAAAGATATATGGCTTGAAGATGACAGTAATGATGAGAAGTTCGTAAAGGCAATGGAGTATATGTATGGAGTGTTTGAACCTGGTACTTTTACCTCATTCCGAAAGGTTATGAACTCAGACGAGCCATACAACGAGCTTATGGGTCAGATGAGTGGCTATAAGAATGTCAATGTCAGCGTAAAAGACCAGATGTTTTATAAGCTAAGAGACCACGGCGAATACCTCCGACAGGACCTTGGTGTTAGATATGAGGATTTACAAGAAGGAAGCGAAGCTTTTGAGTTGGAGTCATACAAGGAGGCTATAGAAAAAATGAAGACAAGAGAGGCTCTGATTAGGGAGGACGTGATGGCGGCAAGTAGGCTCGGCGTTGACATCAATGAATTAATTGAGATGATGAGAACTCAACTGAATGTCAGTAAGGAAAAAGCTGAAAGCATCTTGGTGGGGGATTTTATAGCCCCTTCGGTGAGCCCTTCAAATAGATAGTTATGAGATTAAAAACAAGAAAATATATTCATGGTGGGGTACACAATGGAGACCCCGTAAAAAGCTCTAACAGTTCTTTTGTAGGCACCTCAGTTGCTTCGCCTCAAGCGGCACCTCAGTATTGGGCTCCTACACTCACGAGGATGGACAATGAAGAACAGCTGGTTAGAATAGCTGACGCTTTAGATCGAGGAGAGGATGTGATCTTCGATCAGTCTTTGGCTCCCGCTGTCGAACAGTATAGAAAGTTCAGAAAAGAAGTAGAAAGCGAACCTCAGGCTATCCCACGTTACGCTGAAGTTTCGGGGGCTCAATACCCAATGGAGTCTGGTGCCGTAAGAAGTGTGTCCCCAGTAGCTGAGTTTTTCACACCAGTCGGTGACGTTATGGCTATTAGAGAGGGTGTTCAGACCATTGGTGAGGGCATCTCTGAAAGAGATCCAAAGAAAGTAGGACTTGGAGCTGGGCTTAGCGCTGCCGCAGTAGGAATGGCGTTCTTACCTGGAAACGCAAGCATGATGAGAACGTGGGGTGAGTCTGTCGATAACAAGATTGTTCAGGACATAGCGAATACGATTGATGAAAGCAGAATGATGGGGACCGATATCGACCTCAACGATGTTATGAATCCTGTATTTGCTAACTACAGCAAGGCTGAAAGGGAGGCTGCATCAGATGAAATATCAAGCCTTTTAGATATATCTGAAGATCCTTACTCTGGGTTTGACCTGAATACAGAAGAGAAAAAGAACTTGACTGACATCATGTTTTCTCTTTCCGCAGACGACGTTCCAACTCCAGCATCTTCTTCTCCTTTGATAAGGTTTGAAGACCCTTCGATTGAAAGTAACCTTCCTAAGGAAATAAATGGGTTTAAGAAGTTTGAATCTTCAGAGTACGGCAACAGACTAATCTCGTATGAAAACCCTAATACTGGAGATTACATAGACTTAACAACATCTCCCCTTGAGGGTCAGGCCCCAGAGTCTTGGGTTCAAGCTTATCCAGACTCTTATGTTAACAAGATGAACGTCGATATGACTTCAGGGAAGGGCTCTGGAGAAGTAATGCCTAGAGACGTTTATTCCATGATGACAAAAATGATGGATCAGATTCCGTCTGGCGACATCGTAGATCCTGGATCCCTTAGCACCGATTCATACCCTATATACATAAGGCAGTTAGACAAGGGCAAAAAGTATCTCACCGAGGGAGGTAAAAAGCAAGGAACAAAAATACTTGATAAGGTTCCACCGCACGAAGCAATGAAGTTTCAAACGCTAAATGCAATGGGACAGTTTACCAACTTTTTTAAGATTCCAAAAGAGCTTACGAATAGGGTTGCTACGGATGGTTTGTTGACGCATTATGGCACATCAAGAGCTCTTGTGGGTCCTGATGGATTTGAATCTATAGAGGAGGCGAATAAGCTGCTCATGGAGGTAAAGGAAAAATACATTGACCCAGAGCTCGCCAGAAAGGGGTTGCCCCCCAGCCAGGTAGAAAATCACAGCAGCAGTAAATACTTACTAGAAGGAGAGACGGCTCCAATTGTATTAAAGTTTCCAACTCCGTATGTTGAGAAGCTACTCATGGGTGGTAAACTTAAAACTATCAAGAAAGCCAAAAAAGGATTTAGACTAAATAAAAAATGAGCGAAAAGATTAAAGACACTAAGCTGGGGGCATGGCTCAAAGAGAAGGCCCCTGGTATTTTAGATACGGTAGGCGATTTGCTTCCTGACCAGGGCGGTCTCGGCGTAGTCAAGAACTTGTTAGACAGGGATCCAGACATTGACCCAGCGGAAGCAAAAGCAAAAGTAGAGGCGGAGATTGAGTTTCAAAAAAACGTTACCGAGCGATGGAAAGCGGATATGGGA
>Ga0099849_1000236_pt1 | contig 24695 bp, 30 predicted proteins | sample CB_VirMetaG_4_FD_78177 | JGI IMG/M metagenome (GOLD analysis project Ga0099849, IMG submission 78177) | Freshwater to marine saline gradient viral communities from Chesapeake Bay - CB_1508_1M Viral MetaG | ecosystem: Environmental > Aquatic > Marine > Coastal | place: USA: Chesapeake Bay... | reverse complement strand
CCTGTAGTTGAAGATAATACATTATCATCTTGGCACTTTGAAGCAACTGAAAACATTAATAAGAATGAATTAAAGCTAAATACTTTACTTACTTTTATTAAAGAATCAGCTACGCTAACAGAGTTAAAAGAAAAGATTAATAAGCTATAAAACAAAGGCGAACACTGGGAAACTGGTGTTTGCCCTTTTGAGGACAACATGATACGAACTATTAAAGATAATGATGTCTTAGAGGCTATTAAGCTTATGGACAAGTCAACTATAGACAATGAATACTTTGGATATAGCAGAAATGAATCTGTTTGGATACAATATTTTCTTAGTCTAGTTGAAAGACAAGCTAAAGGAGACCCACACGTTCTTGTTATAGGTAGCTATAAAGACGAAGAGCTTAGGGGTTTTCTTTCAGCAGAAACATTTACTAATTATTACACAAAAGAATGGGTGATGGATGTTAAAGATTGTATAGTGGATCATGACCACAATAATACATTTGTTGTCTATCGTTTATTCGATGCCATGATAGCCCATGTTAAACAACATGGAGGTAAACATTGGCGAGCCGACTCAATCAGAAGTGAGCAAGAAGCTTTTGATTATGGTCGTTTCTTGCAACACCGCTATGATGCGGCAATACACGTCTCTGTAAGGGGCGTTATTAAGGAGAATTAAATGCTTTTAATAAAGTATATGACTGGCGATGCCTACTCTAAATTTGGTGGACGTGCAGTCTTTAAAGGAGGAGGCGGTGGTACTCAAACTACTACTTCAGGTATTGACCCTGAATTTAAGCCTTATTTAGAAAGAGTACTTTCAGACGTCACTACTAAGTATGAAGCTGATGTTGCAGCTGGTCCTGATGCACTTGTTGCTAAGATGACCCCTGAACAGCAAGCTGCAATGGCTGCTCAAAAAGGACAGGCAGAAGAAATGATGGCTGGCACTGGTATCTTTGATACACAGGCAGAAACACAAAGACAACTTGCAAATCTTGCTGGTCGTAGTATGGTTGGTCAAGCAGGAGCTGGTGCATTAGGCTCTGCAAGAGCGCAACGTGCGCAACAAGCAGCATTAGCTGACATGGGTTCTCAGTTTGCACAACAACGTCAACAGCAAGCATTGGCAGGTGGCGAAATGCTAGGTCAAGTAGGTTCTGCTAAACAACAGTATGAGCAAGCCCGTATGGATGCACCTCACACTGCTGCAAGTCGTTACTTTGGATACCTGACTAATGCACCCCAAACAACTACAACAACACAAAGTGGTGGAGGTAAGTAATGGCGTTAAGTCTTGTAGCAAATAAAAGCACACCCGAAGATGAACAACAGTTAATGCTTCAACAGCTTAATCAAGCTAAAGCTAAACAAGGACAACCACAAGTACAACTCCCACAACAGCAAGGACCTCTTTCTCAGTTTAGTGAGATGGCTCAACAAAAAATAATGGGTGATGCATTAGGTGCTGGTACAGAGGCTCTTTATAGTAAAGGTGCAGAGATGTTTGCTAGTAAAGCAGCACCTCAGTTAGCCGCTTCATTACCAGCAGGGGTAGCTCCTGCAGGCTATATGGGAGCAGGCACAGCTGCTACAGCAGCAGGCGCACCAGCATTAACAGGTGCTGCTACAGGAGCCGCTACTACGGGTGCAATGGCTGGTCTTGGTGCTGCAGTACCTTATATTGGTGCTGGACTTCTTGCTGGTAAAGCATTTGGTCTGTTTAATAAAGGCGGTAAGGTAGATCTTATGAAAGACCCATTAGCTGAGTATAAAGCAGAAGGTGGAGACATTCCTACACCTGCTAATCTTCGTGAAGAAATGAATAAAAAAGCAAGAGATTATGCTAGCTTTAATTATGGGATTATGGACGATGGTTCTTTTGAAGGAAAGAAAGCAGCGCGAAAAGAAACTATTAAAGATTTAAAAACAAATCATCCTAAAGCAATTAAACGACTAATGTCAGAACATAAAGAAGAAGGTGGGCTGATTGGTCCTCTTGCTTTGCGTAAAATTAAATACAAACAAGATGGTGGTAAGGTAGAATTAGAACTATCAGGAGAGTAATATGCATTTAAAAAGTTTTATGCGGAAAGATCGCTACGGTAATGAAATGTCCGTAGAATTCTATGATGTGCCTCCTATGCAGACACCTGAATACGATCATCCAGGAGAACCTAAAGGTCCAGACACAGTACCTGCTTGGTTAACTCCAGGAGAATTTGTTATCAATGCAGAAGCTACTCGAAAGTATGAACCATTACTTGAAGAAATAAACAATGAAGGACGAGCCATACAACAGGCACAAGGTGGTACTATTCCTGAATATAAAGGTGAAGGCGGTATTACTGGGTTTTTCCAAGATGCTTTAGACAGTATAACTATGCCACAAGCACCTCCAGGAATTGAGTATCGAAGAATGCCCGATGGTAGCATTGGTCAATTCACTAAGCGTGTTGGAACAGGTGGTGGCCGTAGATATCTTGGTAAGTTAGAAAGTAGCAAACCAACTAAACAAGACAGAGATACGTTTGACTTTAGTTCTTTGTATAACTCAAAAGGTGGACCCATCTATGCCCAAGAAGGTACAAACGTTCCTTCATGGTTGACAGATGATTTATTGGATAGTCTTAAAATGGTTGAATCAGGAGGTGACGTTGATGCAACATCTGAAGCTGGTGCTATGGGCGCTTATCAAATTATGCCTTCTACTGCCGCAAAACCTGGAATGGGTGTTACTCCACTTGCTATCGAAGACATTAGAGATCCTGATAAGTCTCGTCAATTTGCTAAAGATTATCTTACAGCAATTGCTAGAGAAAATCCAGACTTTACTCAAGAAGAGGTCTTGACAGCGTATCATTCAGGGGCTGGTAATGTTCGTAAAGCAAAAGAAGGTACAGAAACACTTGGTGAAAGAGGTCAATCTTATGCTGGTAAAATACTATCTGCATTAAACCCTATTTCAGCGGCAGAAGCATCTGTTCCTAAAATGCAAGCAGCATCAGTTCCAAAGCCTGATGAAGAAGGTTTTCTTTCTCCACAAATGAAAAGATTCCTTATGTATCCACTAGAGTCATTCGGAGTACCTGTACCTGAAGACGCTCCTGGAGAACCAGTAGGGAATAAACTATTTGGAACAGAGTCTACTATTATTAAGGACGAACAAGCTGAACGTGCGCTTAAATATCCTGGTGAGTTTATTGGCTTACCAGTACCTGTAGATGCTCCTGGAGTCCCTAACCCTAATGTATTGGACTTATTACCTGACCAAGATAAAGTCATAGCAAATCTCAATGAAAATAGAGTTACTGACCGTCAAGCAAAGGTTGATACGCTAGCAAACAGGATTAATGAAAACCAAAGTAAGGGTATTCCTGTATCTCCAGAGCTAGTTGCTGCACATCAAGAAGCAACTCAAAGCTTAAAAGAAGCACAGCAAATACAACAACAACATGCTTCAGAAGTAAGTGCTAAAGTAACAGAAGCAGCAGAAGCAACTGCAAAGGCACAAACCTATAATACTGAAACAGGTAAGTTTGATAAACCAGAGGCTATTCCAGAATATGAGATAGATACGGTAGATTTAGAGTCACAAAAGAAAGCAGCAGAAGGTGTTATTAAACAGCTTGGTCCTGTTAATGAGATAACTCCTGAAGGCGATGCTTCTATCAATAATTATCTTGCTAGTCTTGATGATAATTCTGAAGAGAAATCTAAGTTTGATGAACAACTAAATACTGCTAAAGGTTGGTTTGCTGAAGCATTTAAAGATATGTTTAGTGGACCTGAATTAGCACGTATGGTTATTAACTATGTTGGTTCTCGTGCATTGGGTTACGATCATGGTAGCTCTCTTAACTATTCAATGAAACAATATGTAACTAGAGTAGACCAAGCAGCTAAAGATAAAAAAGCAGCAGAAGCTAAACTAGAAGAACGTAGATTTGATTTGGCTAAGAGTAATCTCGATAACTACACTGCAGCATCTGCTCAGAAGTTTATGGAGACTTTAGATCCAAATGATCTTGTACCTAAGTCAACTAAAGGGACAGTTATTAAAGAAGTTTCTGGAAGTGTAAACTTTATTGGTAAAGGTAGAGTTAATACTTATAAAGATGATGATGGCATTGAATATGTTAAATTAAATGAAGCCGAACAATTAGGTTATCCTAATGGTTATGTTCCTGTTTCAGTACTAGGTAAATATATTCAACCCTGGGATGAAAAGACTATGGGAGCTGCTGCTAATCGTTCTTATTTTTCAGATATGCTAGAAAGATCTAGAAAGAATTTTAGCACTGATGAATTTCAAATAGATCCATTACCTGTTAAGCTAGCTACTCAACTTAATGCCGAGTTTAATGATTATGTACGCAAACATGGTGTCGGTATTAACGAAGCAGAGCGTACCAGAATTCAATTTGCAGAAGTAGTAGATAAGTTTATGGCAGATGTTGCAAAAGCAAAACGAGAAGGTACACCTGTGCCTACAGATATTGCAGCATACGTACAATCTGAAATGGTAATTCCATTAACGGGGATTAATAGTGCTTTCCTTAATGGTATTAGTACTAAATCAATGGCTAAACTAGATAAAAAGATTAGTCAAAGCACTAATATGAATCCATATGAAGATGGCTATGACGTAGCTTATCAAGAAAATTGGAAGATTGTTGAAGAAGTCTTTAACAGAGTACCTGTAGATAAAGTTGCTGCAGATGCTTTAGCTGAAAGTATTGGTATTAAAAAGATCGTACCAAGAGAAGATTGGACTAATCGTGCTGAAGGAAAAGATGAAACTGCTTTTTCTCTTTGGTTAGCAAATACTTCCCTTGATGAAATTCAAAAATTATCTGATCACTTTAAGCTATAACTAATATTCCCTAGAGATTAAAACACCCTTATAGGGGAGTGATCTCTAGGGATTTTTTATTTAACAGGAGGTTCAATATGGCTGGACTATTAGGCGGTGATAACGAAGCCGTAGAAAGCACTTTTAAAGGTGCAGATGGTAAGTCTTATCGTTGGATAGACGCTGATACGTTTACTGATGGTGATAAGTCTTATCGTATTCAGGGTTATAACGCTCCTGAAACACAAAAAGTATTTAAAGATGATGAAGATCTACCTCGATTTAAAGCAGGACAACTCGGTGGTGAAGAAACCCAGCGTGCAGTTGAAAAAATTGTAGCAGAAGGCGGATTTAATAATATTGAATTTTCAGGTTATACTGATTCATTTGGTCGTGAGCGAGTAAAGCTCCTTGATAAAGACGGTAATGACCTTACTAATGCTCTTTATAAATCTGGTGCAGTTGATATTAATCTTTTTACAGATAAAGAAGGATTGCAAGCGGCTGAACGTGGTAAGTTCCTTAAAGAAATAGGGGCTAAAGGTGAGTTTGATCATATTATTGCTGATGAGCTTTCTGAAATACAAAATCAACCACTTCAATTTAAAGATAATGCAATTAATGAACAAGAATATCTTGATGGTGTAGTTCAAACAATTGCATTGCAACAAGGTCTTAATTTAGCAAACGAAAAAGATTATCGTACTGCAATGAGTTATGCACTAGACGCTAACTATGACATGCGAAGTATTCCTTTTTCAGGGATTGACTTTAGAGCGCAAGACAGAACTAAAGAAGGTGTTGCTTATAATCAAACTACTGAAGCTTGGAATCAAGGTTGGCGTGGCATGGGAGCTGGCCTTGCAGGTTTTGCAGAGTTGATTGGCGTTACTCTAGGTAGCGAACAAATAGAAACATGGGGTCGCAATAAAGTAGATGATGCTAAAGCTGATTTGCTTTCTGCTCCTATTATTCGTAACCTTGATTATCGGGATGTTGATAGCATCTGGGATGGTCTCGACTTTATGATTAATAACACTGCTATGTCTGCGCCTTATATGACTACTCTTGTTGCTGGTGGTTTACTTGCACCTGTAACTGGTGGTGCATCTGCAGTTATTGCTTATAGCTCTACTGGTGCATCTTATGCAGGTCAAGTTTGGAATGACATTGAAGGGAAAAAAGGTCGTGCTGAAGCAGTAGGTTCGATCATGGCAGGTACAGCAATGGCTGTTCTTGATCGTCTTGCCATGAGTACTTTTATGAAGCCTTCTGACTTGCTTACAAAAGCAGGTAGAGAGGAATTAATAAAAGGTATTGTTGCTACAAAAGGCGTAACAGAAACACAAGCAAGAAAGCTGGTATTAGAGGCTACAAAAGCAGAAACAAAAGCTCTAATTAGTGGGCTTAACAATTTTGCAGCAGATAATATTAATAATAGCCAAATTATGCGTGAGCTTCTTAAAGCTTCAGGAAGAGGTTTTCTTGCAGAAGGCATAACTGAAATGGCACAGGAAGGGCTTGGTTATTCTGCGTCTGCAGCTATGTCAGAAGGTCGATTTAAAGAAAACTTTAATCCTAATGAATTTACTAATTTACTGCTACAAGCTGGTATTGCAGGAGGCACTATTGGTGGTGGATTAGGGGTAGCTGGTGCTACTGTTGAAGCTGGTGATCGCTATGCTATGCAGAAAGGCTATATGCTAGGCGATATTAGTAAAGTAAATCCTTATGATAAAATAATGATTGACTTTAATGATCAACGAACTTCTGTTGCAGATATTGTCGTAGAAACAAGTGTAAATACTGAAGGGTATGAGATGACTTCCTCTCAAAGCATTACTAAACAAAGAGCTGGAGCAGGTAAAACTGCTAGAGGCACTTTTATGGATAAGCTTAAAGACCCAACTAAGTATCCTGAGTTAACTCGAACAGCTGCAACTTCTGCTTTTCGTCCTGAAGATCTCAGACTTTCTTCTGCATTAAGAAAACTTTATGCGTTGGTTGGTCAACCATTTGGTAAGCTTTATAATGGTAGAGATGTTCAAGCTGAAGAGTCAGCAATTAAAGGTGAGTTATCTGCTATTTTTGATCCTATTGGTGTATTCAAACGATTTGGATTTAAAGATAACCTTACTAATTCTAATCGTATATCGGATATGATTAGGCGAGCATATCCTAAACTTCAATTTACTAGAGATCAAAGTACAGGTGAAATTGTATCTTATACTATTCCAAAAGGTACTCAGTTAGACAACGATTTAGTAACTTATATGGATGCCATTGTTGAAACTATTAAAGAACTTGATATGCTAAACGAAAAAGAGTTTGAATATCGTAATATGGCATATACTAATCAAGATGCAAGCCGTTTAGAACGAGGTAAAGGTCTTGATTTTGATAGAGCAGGTTGGCTTAATCGTGGTGTTTTTGATTGGAAAAAAGTAAGAAACAATCGTGAAGCTTGGTACAAGTGGATGCAAGAAAATACTGATTATGGTAAGCCTGAAAACAAAGTAGCATTAGATGACTTATATAATAGAGTAAGCAATAATGAAAATGCTACAGACTTTTCTATAGTAGAAGGAGTTGAGTATGTTCCTGGACGTACTAAAGAAGGTCTTGACTTAGCTTCTGTTCCTGGGTTTGAAGAGTTTGCTAATACTGATATAATTCAGAATGCATTAAACTCAGTAGGTGAAACAGCTAAGTATTATGCTTATACAACTTACTTTGGTGCAGGCGGTAAACATATTGATTATCTTCTTAACGAAGCTAGGAAAGATGGGGTTAGTGATGAAACATTAAACCATGTTGCTTACTTTACTAAAAATATTATTGATGCTGGTACAGGGAATTATAATCCTATTAAAAACAGAAAGCTTGCGTTTATGCAGCGTCAAGCGGCCTTTTATTCTGCAATGGTTGGTCTTCCATTAGCTATGATTAGTTCAGTCCCTGAATTTGTGATGGCAGTGTGGCAAGCTAAAGATATGCGAGATGTTCGTAATGCTGTAGTTGCTGCTACGGGTGAGCTTAAAAACATTATGCAAAATGTTAGTGCTATGGAAATACATGGCTCATTGTTTAATGTTCCTCGTGCGCATATTGATAACAAAGCACAAAAACGTTTGACTAAAATAGGTCATCTAAGAGACTCAGCAGGAGTTGCAACTCGTCTTGGTATGGGTGAAACAGATATCACTACTGCGTGGTGGCAAAAGAACTTTTATAAATGGGTAGGTATTGCTGGCATTACTAATTTTCAACGTTGTATATCTGCAGCATTAGCTACTAGCTTTATTAGTGACAGAATTCGTATGCTTGCCGCTAACCTCGATGAAAACGGTAATATTGATATTAACTCGTTAAGCCAAGAAAAACTTGATGTATATTTACAATTAAGAAATCTTGGTATGGACGTTGAAGGTGTTGTCGGTGTATTTAATAAATATAATGGCAATCAAAAAATGTTTGATGCATACATGGATGACGACTACGATGGTGATATTAATGCAGATTCACGGTTTATTGATGATCAATTAAACACTGCTATTTGGTATTTTGTTAACGATCGTGTTCAAAACCCCCAAGCATACAACAGACCTTTGTTCTTTCAAGATCCTCGTTTTCAGCTTATAGTACAGTTTAATGGCTTTTTGTCTACCTTTACAGCTAATATTATTCCTCGTTTATGGAAAGATTATGTTGCTAAAGGTAGTCCTCGTATGCAGTATAACACGTTTGCAATGGTAGTAACTTTAATGGCATTTGCAGGTGCATCTCAATGGCTTAAAGATTTTATTAAGTTTGGTGGTTCTACACCCTATCTTAATGACTATCAATTGCTTCAAAGGGCAATACAATCAGCAGGTCTATTAGGTACAGGTGAACGTGTTCTTCAGATGGGTTTGCCGATGTACGAAAGCAGAGATCAAGGTCTTGTTGAGCGTCTCTTTGGTGAAACAGTAGGCGGTTCACCAACACTTAGAAACATAGGGACAGGTGTTAAAGCAATCCAAGCATTAGGCCAAGGTGAAACTGAAAGAGCTGTTAACCATACTCTGAAGCTTATCCCTGGAGTAGGTACAACACCAGTAGGAAGAAACTGGATTAACGATAAATTACATAGTATGGGAGATTAATATGGCAGGGAAACTATCAGCCACAAATATAGCCTCTACTTTGCGGCAAGAAACTTTTGCAAAAATACAAGCAGAAAAAAGAAAACAAGCAGGGCTTTCTGAAGAAGGAAAACAAAAAGCAATAAATCTTGGTGATGAGTTATCAGAAAGAAGCTCTATTTCTCTTCCAGCAGAAGAACTGCAACGCAGAGTACCAATGGCTCCGACAGGGGATGAATTTGCAGTACAACCAGAAGCTGAGCTAGCTGAGCTTGCAGGTCAACAAGTTAACTTACCTGAATCAGATCAACCTGCAATAAAAGGTCTTGCTGTTCCTGGAGAAGAAAGAGTTCTTGGTACAGTAGCAGACCGTCCAAGGCAAAGGACAGTAGAGGGATTTGATAGCATGTCGCCTGAAGAGGCGGCATTAGCTCTTGATCCGACTGACCCTACAACTTTTAGCCTTACTCAAGAAACTGCTAATAGACTTCGTCAAGAACAACTAGCAAAGCTAGACAAAAGAGGTCAGTACTTAGGTACAATGACCGAAGAAGAAGCACTTGAGGCAGGGCAACAAGAGCTTCAGCAAGGCTACTTTCAAAAAACAGGTGCTTTCCTAGATGAAGAAGGCGCAAAAAACTTTGGTAACTATATTGATAATAAGCTTATGCAATCGCATTATCGTGATCTTAGTATTGCTGATGGTGCTGATATTATCAAAATTGAAAAAGACTTAGAGAATGCAGGTAAAGCATTTAGATTTGATGGTGGTAAATCAAATATTTTTGCGGTTCAAATACCTAATTCTTTTATGAAGCCAGATGAAATTGGTAATGTAGCACGAGCGCAAGATATCATTAGACAAAATGCAGATACCTTTCAGTATATTGTTAAGTCAACAGATAAACTAGGTATGGCTGAAAATGATGCTGATCCTAACTCAGAAATTAAATCAGCATTTGGAGCAACTGCCTACCTTGCTGTATTAATGGAGCTAGGTAATCGTCTTAACTTACAGTCTACTGAAATTGATAAAGTAGCATCTGAAAGGTTACATGATAATGCTATGGATCGGACTGTTTTTGGTCGTGCAGTAGCTGACCGTATTGAACAGATGTTATTTCATTCAGGCGACATTGATGCAAGTTCTTTTACAGGAGAAATTAAAGGTCCAGGATATAAGTCTCGATTAACTTCAGATGAAAAAGATGTTCTTGGTCAAGTGATCCTTCAAGGGTTTGCTGATAGTCCAATGTTTAATTGGATTAATACTATTGCTGTACCTGATCCGTCAGGTAATAAAAAGCCTAAGTACACTTATGTAGTTAGCGATGCAGGTGCGCATCAAGTGCCTCGGTTAAGGCGAGCTTTGCTTAAAGAGCTTGGCCTAAAAGGGCATGAGCGTCCTGTTTCTCTTGTTCCAACTGCAGAAGGTATTTTAATTAGTGAATCTGGTTATACTCAAAATGAAATTACTAGACAAGTAGTACCTAATCGCCTTACTAAAAAAGTAAAAGAAGGTATATCTGCGTTATCTAAAGTAGCACACACTATTTCTCCGCATAAAGTAACTCTTTTTGCAGGGGTTATGGCTAGTGCCACTATGAATAACACAGGATTGTTTGCTAAATACACTAAGCAAGACCCTAAATATCTTGAAGATAAAACTAATGAATTGTATGAGCGTTTTCTTTTTGATTTTGATAACGGTGTTTTATCTCTTGGAAAGTTTTTTCCACAGGGATATCGGCCTACTCGTCAAGAAGTAGAAAAGAAACTTAGAGATGAGGCATTTAATCAAGCAAGAAGAATTCAACAGATTCATTATAATTTGCGTGCAGAAACATTAGCGGATGGTGCTAATCGTATTGGTACTTCTTTCTACTATGGTTATACAGCTATTAATAATTCATCTCGTATGATGATTAGTAATACTGAGCTTAATTATCAAGCAGACAAAGTAGCTCGTTTCCTTGTTGATGGAGCGCAACCTGTTAAGTTTAGAAAAGGCTCTGGCTCTACTTTAGAAAAAGGTTTCTTTGGAGTTCTTGCAAGATCACTTGTTGAAAAGGCAGACAAGAAACTTCCTGCAGATCAAATTGCTTTATTTAATTCGCAAAGAGCAATGTTTGACAACATGGCTGCAGATGTAATGAACTACATGGATCGTGTAGGTGGTGTTGCTAAACAAATGGATTTACCAGATGATCCTGCTTCTGCACTTCAAACTGCAATTCAGCAAGGTCTTGTCCCTTCTCTTGAAGAATCATTAAGTACTACAACCCTTAATCATCTAGATAAAATGGGTAAAGATGGTTTTTATTTTGCATTAGATGCTTTATATGAGCTAGGAAGATATAACCGCATAGATCCTACAAGCCCTAATCAAGAGTTTATTACTCGTGTTAAAGCAGAAGTTGACGGTAACTCTAATGGTGCTGTTATTCAAGCTATGCAAATGGGTTTGATTAATATTCTTAGTCGAGGTGGTGTTATTTACTCTAGCGCAGATGACCTTGAGCAAGATATTCGAGATGAAGTGTTTGACTCTATCGAACAAAATGTTATGGCAGGATACGGTCAGAAGGAGCAAGAGCTAGTTGCAAACATTAAGGCTGCAGGCAAGCGCAAAGAATTGTTAAAGATTCCTATTATGACTAGTATCTATGGTAAAGACCCTAACTTGCACGAAGATACTGCTGAAGAGTTTTATGTTACTAATAGAACTATGTTTGCTAATTTTGAAAGAGATGAGGCAGTTAAATTCTTACAAGATCAAATAGCTTTTGGTCTTAAACATAGGCTTGGTGGTGCGTTTGAGCATGGTAAAATTATGTCTCGTGTAGGATATGCTTTTAATTTTGCTAATCAAATTAACCAAACAGAAGGAGCTAACGGCTATCTGATTCAATCAGGTGGATGGGAGCGAGTAGAAACTGGTGCAGAAATTATTCAGCTTGCAGAAGACTTTAGGAAACAACCTGGAGTTCAAAGAGCAGGCGAACCATTACGTCAAAGTACAATGACTGTAGGACTTGCACGTAATATTCCTTCAGCCCAAGCAAAAGCAGATGCTCGTAGACTAAGAGATAACTCAAGAAGCAATCCAGGAACAGGAAGTAAACTACGAAATCAAATGGCTGTTAATGCTACTCAAAATATTGACGCTACAATTGCCCAGGCTACAGTAGCTGAAGTAGGTAAGCGCAGAAATGGACAGCTAATGATGCAAGTTTATGATGCATTCATGGGAGATGCAGCTACTTTTGCTGATCTTAGAGATACAGCTAATAAGCAATTTAAAATTGTTAATAAGAAGTATAATATGGTTCGTAAAGAAGTTGAAGCGTTTAATGATCTTATTAAATCAGTTAAAAAAGAAGTTGAGCGTAAAACTAAAAACGGAACAGGCTTTGACATTGGAATGCAAGGTGAGTACCGTATGATCGGTGAGTTTATTACTAAACCTAGAACAGCCATTGAAAATAGTTTTACTATTATTGGTGATGAAAGGTTTGGTACTGCAGCAGAAGGTTCTGCTCAAAAAGAAATGGATGATAAAAAGAAAAATGCGTATGATAAAGTTGCTACTATAGCGCAATATGATACTAGCTTTAATCTTAGATTTCCACCTCAACATCATATTGTTTCACCAAAAGTATTTCTTAGAATGTTTTTAGACTCAATTGAAGCCTTGCAAATACGTCAAGACTTAGAGAAGTTTGAAAAGAAAGTACGGAATAACAAAGCAGTTGCTGAAGAAATGATGAATGAGTTTATCAATCAATTCTCATAAAAAAAAAATACCCCACAGGGAATCCTATATGGAAACCTTGTGGGGTTTTTTATTTACATTTTAAGACCATTAGCCTTTGCTGCTTTAATTGCCTGACTTCTTTGCTTGTCTGCTTTAAGCCTTGCTGCTTTTTCAGACATACCTTGCTTCATGTAGCCAGCCATGTTTTGCTGATGAACAAGGTCTAACATTTCACGATTAAAATTGCCATTAGCAATGGTATCTTCGCTAATACCTAATGCTTTATAATCATTATCGTTAATATCATGCCCTCTTTGGGCAAGCCAGTTTTTATTTTCTGCCATAGTAACCTCCTAACAGAAGAAGTAATTTGAGTTAACAACCTGTTTAACATCGAGGTTGCCTATAGTTGGTTGAGTTCCATTAAAGCCTTTGCCAAATGGAATTGACTCATAGAAGTTTTCTTTGTCGTACATATCAACAAAGGTGGTGCGAGTGACTTCCATAAGCGGCTCTACATCAGTAGCATAAGTACTAAATGAATCATGCACAGCACCAAAGTCTTCATGCCAATTAGCAATTACAAGTGCCATGTGACTAGCATCCATGCTATGAACAAAGTTAGGGCTGATACCGCACATAAAGCCACGCCTATCAGGGATATCTGTTTGTTCTCTGATGACATGCTTAAAGCGTATCTCACCATCAGGGGTATTAAACCCGTAGCAGTCTACCTTCGCAGGTCTAGTACGGTAGCACTCATAGATAACAGGAAAGCCTGAAGGGGTTGTCCATTCAATGCCATGTCCTCTATCAGTACCATACAAGCCCATCCAATTAGTTATCTCTTGGTCAGCAAGACGCTGGAGATATTTCATTGTTGTCAATGGACCTGGACAGACTTCTTCAATGGCTTTGATTATCTGACCGCTGAGATCAATACAGTCGTACTCGCTAATGTCATAGTCTTTGGTATAACCATACTGATAACAGTCAGAGTACATTGACTCAGCCATTTTCTTTTGACCACAGCTATAAGCTCTAGTCATAGCAGCACGCTTAGCAATACCCTTCCTAATATGCTTCATGGGTATATCTCTCTCAGAGAACCATTCAGGCATACGCTCAGTAAGCCTTTTAGCTATCTGAACATAGAAGTCATTCTGTATCTCAGTAGGTACAAGACCGACTAAGCTACCTGTCTTATTATCTTTAGACATAGCACCAAGATGTTGCCATCCATTGTTAGCACCGTCAATAGGCACAGGTAAGTGAGTATAGTAGTCACCTTCTGCTGTTGAATAGTTATACCATTCAATACAGCAAGCCAGTAATGAAATACTCTTTTCAGCTTCTTCAAATAAGAAACCTGTTCTACCTGCTTCAATAAGAATATTGATGTTCTGCTGAGTCCACATAGCCCTGTCTTCAAGCGTCATCTTGTCTACTGAAATAGTATCAAGACCTTCTTCTTCAAGTACAGAACGATAATCAGCAGTGACCCATTCAGGTATCTCATCAATGGTATAAGACTGATTATAACAACAAGCAGTATGAACAGCTAACCAGAAGCTAGCTTGTTCATCAAATAGTTTACCTTTGGCAAACAAGAGTTGTCCTCGTGCTATATCAGACCCTTGAAAGTTAAAGAAGGGTTCGCTATAGTAAAGCCTACCACGATAATCTGCGTCAATGTAGAAATAAAACTCTTTATGTAGCCACTTACCTGCAGTAGCCATTATCTCTTTTACTTCTCTATTCTTTGAGGCTTGACGCTGATATAGCTTATCGTTCTCTTTCTTGTCTTCACCTTTGAATGTCTCAGTCTTGATAAACATATCCCAGTTATCTAGGATAGCTTGGTGTACTGCTTGATTTACTTTAAAGCGAGTTGATTGTAGCTTATCAATTGCCTTGACAAAGGGTGCATCCTTGTGTTTAAGAAATAAGTATTCCTTAGACTTATCCCAAGTCTTGATAACGCTTTTACCGTTATTTTGGATAAGACTTGTAATAGGTGGTATTGCATCTTCACTGATACAAACAGTTTTACCAGCTACAATTTCCATTTCACCCCATTTAGAGGTGGCATGAATAGTAACTGGCTTACGGCTTTTCATATGCCCTACACTGATAGTCAGGTAGCTACACATAACAAAGCCTTCGATAACGAGATCACCAACTCTAATATGATCTCTGAAGTTTACATTACTACTATCCCAGCCTTCGACAATGTATTTACCAATTGCCATTGAAGCCTGAGTAATAGGTGTTTCGCCTTCAACTTTACTTCGTTTAAAGCAACGCTGAATATACTTTCGAGCATAGATAATCATGTCTTCAATTAAGAAGTCAAGCATATCTACACCATCAGTATCAATCATACGCATAAGCTGAAGGTTACGTCTAGGTTTTACGCCAAGATCCTCACTACGAATCTTTGTTAGTAGGTATTGTCGTATATCTTCCATCAGTCCTCTTTCTTACATCTACGCCCCAGGTAGGGGCAGGGGGGTTATGTAGTGTATTTATATCACAAGTAAGCGGATCGTAGTTTGTTTTAATTCCGACTAAAATTTCATATTTTTCGACAGGAAATATTGTTCTTACCTCATCGAGGTCTTCAGGCTCACACTGAACCCATGCAACATGGTCAGGGTCACCTTCTATTTCTTGGAAGTGGACTTGCATAGTCTAATCATCTCCTTGTCCTTGAGGATTTTATATCCTTCCATATATCGCTCATCTGCTTTAACAATGACAACTTCACTGATCCCAGATTGCAGGATAAGTTTAGTACATTCCATACAAGGCGAGAGCGTAGTGTACAGTGTGGCATCAGATCCGTTGCCTCCAGTACGAGCCAGCTTGCAGATAGCATTAGCTTCAGCATGAATAACAGTAGATAGAGTAGCCCCAGTACTAGGATGCTTACAATCGTTATCAAAGCCAGAAGGAGTTCCGTTCCAGCCCATCGAAATAATGTTTCCATCTTTGACAATAATAGCTCCAACTTTAGTTTCTATATCATATGACATCTCACTTACTCGTTCGGCAATATCCATATACATACTGTCATAACGAGCTTGCTTTATTGAGTCCATTGTAATCTCCTATCGACCTTGTCCTCGATATTTTTTACGTGTTTTATATTTCTTTCCTGTAAAGGTAGTACGCTTCCTATCCTTTAACTGGAAGTACATTGAATCATTAGTTACTTTCTTTGCCATTACTCATAAGCCTGTTCTAGTTGTTTCTCTAATAGCTCTATTTTATTTGCACGCATAAGAGCTTGACTGCGATATTTATTACGTTCAGAGATTAATTCTGTATTTCTTTGTTTAAGAATTTGAATTTCTTGTTGAGCCATTCCCAACTTACAAATAAGTTCTGTTTCCATTACATTACCTCAAAGTCAATAGCATGTTCATCATGGTACTTTAATCGAGTTGTATCGTGGTTATACTTGGCATGTCCAGCGGGACCAGTCTTACCTGTAAACCTAGATTTAAGCACAATAAAGTTAATTGTGTTTCTGATTTCTTCGTTTTCGTTAGCCATGTCTCTAGCGAATCCAATGATATCAAATGAAATCTGTTTGATTGAACCACTACCTTTGATGTCATCCATGCTAGGAAGTTTACCTTGCTCAAAGGTCGAACCGCCCCCTTGAACTTTACGCAAGTGAGAGATGACTCCAAGCCATATGTTGTGCTTCTTAGTAAGCTTAAGAAGATCTGACATGACTTTATCAATGGCTTCGTTACCAGTGTAACCCTCTGCTCCTTCTGATACAGCAATTGTAATATGGTCAAGAATAAGGTACTTGCACCCCATGAGAGCCATATATTCAATTTTATCAATAAGAGACTCATCACCAACAGAGCCTTGATGATCGAGTAATACAAGCTGTTCTGTTCCGAATACTGCACGACTTGCTTCCTCCTGTTCTTCAAGAGACACATCATACTCTTGTAGGTTACGTTGTAACTTCATCTGAATAAACTTTTCTGCTGTATCACCAACAGATTCTTCAAGAGAAATCATGCCGACTTTATTATCAGTCTTATCTAATAAATCAAGTACAATTTCTTTAATGACTGTAGATTTACCGCTACCAGTACCACTAGTAAACAGAGTAATCTCACCGAAGCGCATACCCTTAGTCTTATCATTGATGCCTGCTAGACAATCAGGATAAGCAACAGACTCAGTAGAACGCCTAGCAAGATACTGTTCCCATACAGGCTCGTGGCCTACTACAATACCAGCAGGACTAAATGGCTGTGCATCCCAGATAACACGCATTACACCATGATGACCTGCAGCAGTATAAAGTTCGCAAGGGTCTTTAGCAGTAGTACTAACTACCTTTACTTTATCTATGCCGATAATATTTGCGGCATCTTTAACTGCTTTCTTTCCTGCTGAGTCATTGTCAAAGAACAATACGACTTCTTCGAATGATCTGATCCATTCTCTTGCTTGCAACAGACTCTTGAGGTTGCTTGCTGACGCAACAGAAATGACAGGATAGATTTTATTATAGTGATCCAACGAGGCTTGTGCAACGGACATCGCATCGAATTCACCTTCAGTGATGACGAGTCGTTTGCCCCCCATTCCAAAGCTTTGACAACCAAAAGGCCAGACATCTTTAAAGTCTCCTACAGTTTTAAATTGTTTAGGTAATGTTCTTACTTTATAGGCAACCAGTTCGTTGTCTTTATAGTAAGGATAGTTAAAAGCAGTGATGTTACGCTCGCTATCATATGTAGCTCTAACACCATAATGCTCTGAAATAGTTTTAGTAATGCCTCGTTCTTGACAACCACGATAGTCACCTAACTGAGACTCAAATAATTCTAGACTTGTAATTTGAGGTGCTGCAACAGCCATGTCCTCTTCCTCTTCTATATTCTTTTCATAATGATTACAAACAAAACAATACCCATGCCCATCATCGTACATAGCAAAGCCATCTGACGAGGGACAAGCAGGGCATTTAGTCTTACCAATTTCTTTACTTTCCGTATAATCGCTCTTCTTTGGCATATCGATTATCCCTTCTCTTCTGCCGTGTCTTACTAGACTTAGTAATATTCTTTCGTCTTTCTTCTTTAGTAGTCAACCAATCAACTAAGTATTCATCATAGTCAGTTACCTCTGGTTCTGCTTTCTTTCCATTGATAACTTGTTGTGGTGGTACTTTATTATACATTGGATTTCGCATTATATTCCTCAATAAACGCTTTAGTTAACATCCATTTCTCACTACCAAGTGTCTTATTATAGTAAACCTTTTCACCGTTTTCATCTACGGTAGTAAGTGCCGCTAATTTAATTTGCCAAACTATTTCAAGATAGTTTAAACCAGACTTATCGGGTGCTTCAGCTAAGATAAGATAGTCAAATTCCTCAGGGTTATCCGAGACCTTCTGAGCAGTATCTACACCAGAAGAACTATATGTTTTCCAGTTAGACTGTCTTACTCGTTTACCTTTACTGTAGTTCCAATATGATTTCTTACCAATATACTTCTTTCCAGTAGCCTTTTCGGTAATCATATAGACAAACCCTTCTTTCTCATAAGGATTAATGCCTTCTAAGTTGTCTAGTAGTTCCCATTGACCATGCGGTTTTGCATCTGCCCCTGTAGCTTGCCAAGCTTTCTGGTCAAAGGCTACACACACAGTACCGCCTTTAGGATTTACCCATACAGTAAGGTCGCCTTCCCAACCCTTCTTTAACTTAAGCTTTGTTCTGATATTAGACTTACATCTAATCTCACCGTGTTCCTCAGTAAGGATGCCGACCCAACCGCCAGCATCTACTTTAGTCACTTCTTTAATGATCACATCTTCATATCGTTGATGATCTTGTGACATAGTCCTCTCCTATATCTCAAAGAAGTCATTCTCGCTACGCAAGATATGAATTCCGTTTGCTGTTTCAAGTAGCTTTTCTTTCCAGTCTACTATCCCATACTTAGCTCTGTAAGCGGCTAATACTCTTTGCTTACGTCTACCCATAGGCACACCTGCAAGCATCTTCTCTGCTTTCTTTGGTCCTACTTTAGGTAGTCCAGGAAGGTTATCCGTTGGATCACCTTTAAGCATCTGAAGCCAATACAATAAGTCTGCACTATCTATATCAATCTCATAGAACTCTTGCTTGCGAGGATTGTAGTGCTTTCCTGGAATACAATCAAGGTCTTTGTCGATATGTACAACAGTAAATTCTTTATTAAGACTTGCACATTCAGTTGCCTTGATTCTCACCATATCATCGGCTTCCATACCATGAGCTGGTATAGCTAAGCCCTCATCAATGATACGCTCCATAAGCGGTCTAAACAAGTTAGCATCTTCAGGCGGTTCTTTACGATTGGCTTTATAGTCAGGGCAAAGCTTGTATCTGAAGTTATCTTTACCTCCACAGTAAACAAAGTTTTCATCAGCCCAAATAGGGTCTATCCAGTGTTTACTAGCCACTGTTAAATAGTTCTTGTATGCTGTATCAAGGTCTGGTTGTTGCCAAGCACATTGATATATACAGCTATCTGCATCAATAATACCTATCATTGGTAGCTACTCCACTTATCATACCAAGCATCTTCAAGTAGGCATACGATATCTTCTTGTGTTTCAAGAGGAAGTTTATCTCTATGCTCTAACATAGTCTGTATAAAGTCTCCTGCATTAGCGCAAGCTCCAATTATATTATTAGCTTCAGCCCAGAACTCATCTTCGAGTCCTATAAGGTGGTTCTTTAACTTACCCATAATGTGTCCTTTCTAGTGTACGTCTGCATAGCAGTTACCAATGACACCATCGCCATCCATACACTGTACATTGAATTGTTTAGGTGCTTCACGGAATGCCTCAACGCATATTTCTTTTACCCGTTCAGCGTGTTCTTCTTTAACTACCCATGCCATTTCATCGTGATAGAATATGACAGGATATGCATCTAAGTTCTCATAAGCTATTGTTTCCATTGCATAACCAACAGCCGCCTTACAGGTAATAGCTTCAGCACTTTGCAATAGATAGTTAAGTGCTTGGTGTCCTGACTCTACATAGACTCTGCGTCCATCAAGACCAGGAATAAAGGCTTTACCATAGCCTGATTTGGTTTGATTAAATATCTCATCTAACTTAGACTTTATCTTACCCAATCCAGGAATTGCCGATTGATACTTTCGTTTACTGGTATCTCCAGCAGTAGCATCAGGTTTACCTGTTAAGATAGTACCAAGCTTCTTCGCCCCTCCACCGAATAGATAAGCATAAAGCCAGCGTTTCGCATCTCCTCTGGAAGAACCCAAGATGTTTGCGTTATAGGAATGTATATCACCACTTATTACCTCCTTAGTGAAGTCCTCGTCACCAATGTAGTGACATAATGCTCTCATCTGATTACCAGCTGAGTCAGCACCAACTACCTTGTATCCTTCCTCACAGATAAAGAGACTACGCATCTCTTTACCCCATGCGGCATCAACACTAGGTAGGTTAGTAATTACTTCGTGTCTTGCTCTGAACGTAGGTGTACCGATAACCCACATTCTTCCATGTAGCCTGTTTCCCTTACACGCCTTAAGCCAGCCTTCGAGTATAGACCTTCTCGATCTTGTTGTATAGTATCGGTCAATATCTCTTCCGACATCTCCAAGTAATTCAAGAGATGTTGTAGTGAGCTTCGGGCTTGTCTTAATGAATTCAAATCCCTGCTTCTTGTAGTTCCAATCATCGGGTTTCCATCCTATACTAAACAGATATTCTTTAACCTCTTCCATGTTACCGAGTGTAACTTGAGTAGTGTAGCTACGTTGGAACTCTTGTTGTGGATCCCAGTCGTCTACTTCAGGTTCATAACCCAGATACTCAGTAAGAAGTCTACGTGTTACAGCAGTAAAGTCACCTTTCTTAGTGTACTTAGCTAGCTTAGGTTGCTTATCAACATAGATAGTCATCTCAGGTAACTTTGGGTGTACTCTAGACTCAATAGCTTCCATTTCAATGCACATCTCTTTATGCAGCTTGTTGGCAGCTTCAACATCAAACAGCCAACCTTTCATTCTCACTTTGGCTTCGAATAATGCGGCATCATGTTCTGCTCTCAAGCCAGCGGCAATAAGAGGTTTCTTAGCTGATTGGTCTTTGAATTCTTTCATTAGGATTTCATAGACCTTTGTATTGAGTTCAACGTCTCTAACACAGTATGTTAACATCTCTTCTGAGAACTTATCCCATTCATTGAACTCTAGCTTAGAATAATTAAGGTGTTCACCCCAACCAGCCAAGCCATGCTTGTGTCCTCGTTTATAGTTGAGGACTTGACTCATAATCCATGTATCATATATCTTTTTATTCTGATATAAATCAATATCATACAACTGATTGAGTACTGCTATGTCATAACCAATTATGTTATGCCCTATCAAAGCGTCTGCTTGTTGCAGAAAAGCAAGACCAGACTGTAAATCATCTGGTCTCCACTTGTACACTTTCTTTGTGTCTACATCTTGAGCTACGATACACCACACCTTTGTGGCTTCAATACCGTCTGTCTCGATGTCAAATACGAGTTTCATTCTTCGTCCTTTCCGTTTGCACAATATGGACAGACAAACTCATCACTGAGAAAGTCCAATGCCCCCTCCTTAAAGGGCGTTTTACATTCATCACAAAGCCTAACTGTTCTATGCATATTTATGAAGCTCAGTTGGTCTATGTTTGGTAAGCCATCGCCTCCCTTCATCGGATAATCCTTCCTTATATCTAAGATACTGAGTAGCGATGTGATTGCAATTGGGATATCCACAGAATCTTTCTCCATCTTTAAATTGACTACAAGGTCTACCTAGCGAGTCTTTATTATTACATTTTACTATTGTCATCATAGTCTACCATAGCTATTACAATTTGTTTACCATCTATATGACAAGATATCCATGCACAACTAAACATAATTACTTTAAATGGCGTTGCTATGAATGACCGTATGCTATTCATATACCTCATAGTATACATCTCCATTTTCCCTTATCTTTGTGTCCTCATAAGGGGCTACAAAGCGTCTGTAGAATTCCATGTTAGCACCTGTCAGCGCACCCATAACATCATTACAGTATTGATAGTTTAACTGGTTCTCCATCAAGAACTCATGTATAGCAAGAGCAATTACATATTGTAATTCTCCTGCTGTTCTAGGTGGGCTATTTTTAAGTGCATCATCAACCCACATAAAGCGTGTACGGTCTTCTTCTTTAATATAAGGCATCTCTATTCCTTTCTAGAGTTCGCTTGAGTCTTCATTCCAGTTTTCATTATCTAGTAGGTCAGCAACATAAGCAACTTCTTTACTATCGATGCTTCCCATCAGGTTATAGCAAGCGTTATGTTCATAGTATTGCAAGCTGATATCATCGCATTTATTAGTTGCCATAATATCATGGAATACTTTAGTTGCTTCATTAAGACTTTTAGTGTATGTATCAAAACGTAATTTCATTCTAGTTCTCCTCAATAATAGTATACAATTGCATCAAGACATTCTTCAAGAGTAAAATACTTTTCTGTATAAATACTTTCGTAGAATGGATGTATAAGGTCGTTTTCACCTGCCCATAAGATAATTATCTTATTCTTCATATGGGCAAACATAAGTTCCATAGAAGTACCTGTACCCCTACCGCTATCTCGCCTGACATCAGCAAGCACTACAGTACTATTAGCTATGTCTTGCATGTCCATCTTAAAGATGCGTCTGCAAGTACTTTGTACTGGTGTTTGTGTTTCCTCAAGATATAACTCATCATGGAAACTTACTCGTCTAGTTGGGTCTAAGCAGTTAATACCCAAGCTATCCAAAGTATTCGATGCCTGAGTCCTCCACCGTTTCATTCTTAGTTTTGTGCAGTCCTCCATCGGTCCTGCTAGGTAAACGTAATTCTTCATCACGCTCTTTCCTTTCTGCCTCTATTATAAATAGTTTTATTTGTTCTAACTGTTTGATAAGAAACAAATAATTAGTATGATCCGATACACCTCTTACAGTGGCTTCAGACCAATAATCAATTACATCTTGCAAGTCGCTAATGACTGGTTGCAAGCTCTTTCTCAACGTCTGTGACTGCACTTTCCAATTGCTCCCTTAAGCTTGATTCAATTCCTAAGTTACCATCTTCATCTACAACTAATAGCTCTGCTTCCATTGATTCAAAACAGATACCAGAGAATTGTAAGAAGAAGAACATATATGCTTCATGTTCCATCAAGTCCTTAAGCCTATGACCGCCTATAGCAGTCCAAAGAGCAACTATACCCATTTCGAGTAATAGTTGCCCATTGTTTTCTAGCTCGACTTCAATTTTCTTATCAGCAAGTCTTGTACTAAAGTCGATTATCTCAGCCATTAAAAGTCTACCGCAGCACCTTCTGTTGGTGCAGAACCTTCTACAACATCGAAGTCAGTTCCGCTATTCGGTTGATATAATTTAAGATCCACTACTTGTACTTTGGATAGCATTGAGGCTACACCTTTACGTCCAGCTGTATCATATGGATACTGGAATAGCATGATATTACCTACAGATCCGTTACCAATATTGATACTACTAATTGGTTGTTTATTACCATCAACTACTTCTGGCGGTGTATTCTTTGAGCCATCACGTTTAACAACTTTACGCTTAAGGTTTGCCTTCCAGTAATCACCTTGTTCATCTTCCTCTTTCTTCATGGTGATGTAGTATTTCTCTTGCATTTCTTTTGCAGCAGCTTTATCTCGTGTTCTGATCTGCACATCCCATTGCATAGTACCAAAAGGTGACTTAGGACTTTCTGGGTTCAGGTTAGGGTAGTGTAGTTCAACATCACGGATAATGACAGTACGTGCTTCTTTAATCATCTTTATATTCCTCTAATTTAATTTCATTTTGACAACAGTAACAGTATAGCCTCCCAAGCTCTGCTAAAGCTTGAGAGACGTATTGTTTGTTCTTACAGTGTTTACAAGTTATTTCCTTTCCTGTAGGCATCAATAGCCTCCTTGACTATTTCATTTATTTCTTCGGGCTTAGCTCCTTGACCCACCATCAGGTGTGTGGTGTACCAGAGTACCTTGCCTAGCTCTTGAGTCTTGGTATCTTTCTTACCGTATCTCATAAGATACTTGTAGATCTGACCCATCAAGTGTGACTCAACGCCTACAAAGTCTTTTAGTAGATAGACCATCAAGTTCATGTATTGAAAGCCTGGAACTACATCTTTGTAGTGTTTAGGACTAACTGCTTTCTTCATCCCAATATCCTTCCTCGATACTACGTTTAATTACTGCAGTAAACCCTTCTTGTATGAGAGCTTGCTGCACTTCAGGTGAAATAGAGAGGTGTAATATAGCACCCCCATCGTCTGTATCTTCATAGCTAAGTATTGTTATTTTTTCGTTCATTGTTTAAACCTGTGCTTAAAGAATACTATTGTGTTAAGACCTGTATTGATAGTTACCATAGCAAGTAACCACCAATGAGTCCATGAGTCTAACCATTCCATTACTTTATCTCATATGCTTCCATTATCTCTTCGTTTCTTAGGTCAATCTCCTGTTCATTTGTATATGACCCTTCCCAGAAGTTATCATATGCATCTTGTTCAGTTTCACCTTCGACCTCATACTGAGTAACAAGCTCAGTTACTGTTACGACATACCATCGCTTAGTCATCGTTTAGTTCCTTTCCTTCTACTACAAATCTATCTACAGTCCACTCACCATAAGGCTCTGTTGCCAGTCCTGCATGGTAGTTTGTATGTGCCTCTTCAAGACTATTGGCTTCTACTTGTACGCAATAGCCTATTGACTCACTGATTAATAGCTCGTATGTACGCATTTACTACGTCCTTTCCGACCTTCTCGGTCATTTCAATGTATAGTTCATTCATCTTATCCGACAAAGAAT
>Ga0099849_1000235_pt1 | contig 24700 bp, 24 predicted proteins | sample CB_VirMetaG_4_FD_78177 | JGI IMG/M metagenome (GOLD analysis project Ga0099849, IMG submission 78177) | Freshwater to marine saline gradient viral communities from Chesapeake Bay - CB_1508_1M Viral MetaG | ecosystem: Environmental > Aquatic > Marine > Coastal | place: USA: Chesapeake Bay... | reverse complement strand
ATCATATTAGTCTTTATAATTCTCTAGATCGGATCTAAAGAATTTCCCCAGTATGTTGCTATTAATATACGAAGGATTTTCTAGGACTTCAAACATCATTTGAAATTTTGTTTCACTATATGTAAGTTCCTTTTTACTATAGCAAATTTGTATAATTTCACGTTTAAATTCTTCTTGTTTATTTTCTTTAATTAGCCCTTTTATATAATCATGGGAGCCAAAATAGGTTTTCCAATTACCCTCTTTTACTACTTTTCTCCATCTTTTATATCCCTTAAGTGGAGGTAGTTTTTTATTAAAAAATAACTGTTTTTTGCCAATATACTTTTTACCTGTAGGTACATGGGTTACCTCATAAATAAAACCAAATGTATTTTCGGGAAATTGTGAAATATCTATTATTTCATTCCCTTCATAAGTCCAATTCATTAAAACATATCTAAGTTAACCATTATTGTTGTATCCGTAAATTGGGATACGGGGAGAGGTTTAGCAAGTTTAGCAACTGCTAATAAATCATATTTGTTATTATACATTCCTACGGTAGTAATATAAGGAGTGAAATAAGAACCAGTGGCAAAATCATAATAAGTATCAGAATTTACATCATTACCTTTTATAATAGTAGGATTAAGGGAAAATTGATATTCATTTTCTGTTATCCTAGCAGCGTATTGTGCTTCATTTAACGTTAAGGTACTTTCAAAGGAACACGTGACATTAGATCCCGTCATAAAAGCATCAAATCCTGGTGATTCACCATATAAATCTGTTCCATAAACTGCTACACCATATAAAGAATCATATGCATCTTCACTTTCTACTGTAACAATAGCTAATCCATGTTCATATATAATATTACCTAATTGATTTCCATCTTGATCAAACAAATTCCCCTCTCCGTCATCGGTCATTATAGTGCTATCCTCTTCATATCGAAAAGTACCAGGTTTGATATACTCTCCAAATACTTTAGAAGGTATTGATATTACTCCTATTCTAGCATCGGATTGAGTGGGAAATTCTCTTCTAGGTACTAAATCAGAAGATAAATAATTATAATAATTAGTAGTAGCTCCTGGCCCTGTTATAGTTAAATCAGGATTAAAAGAAGCAGTTGTAGCATTACTACCTGAGGCATCTAATAAAAAATTAGAATAATAAAGCTGTTCAATTGATTTATATAATAATCTTTCTGGAACTAATGATATCTGACCTGTTGTGGCTTCTTGCAGTATATTATTAGTAGGTGCAGAATTTTTACCTATAAATCTATCTATTCCTACATTAGATTTTGTAAATTCAGAGGTTCCCCTAAAAGTAAAACTTTTATTGACTTTAAAGGGTGATATTACAACATCCTTTGCATTGAATTGTTTGAAGGAACTCATTCACCTTAAAAATCTAATTTAACCCTAATTAATGCTTCTTTAGTAAAGTCTTTTAATAAAGGTCTAGATAATTTAGATACGGCTAATAATTCATTAGCATCATTATACATTCCCACTGTAGTAATATAAACTTGAGGTTGGTTTATAAAATTAGAATAAATTACTTCTCCAGTTGAACCTGATATAAATGATGGATTTTCAGAATAATTAAATTCGCCATTTCTAAGTCTAGCAAAAACAAAATCAGATGAAATAGTTTCTTGAGAATTTAATTGGAAGTTACCCCCTAATCTAATAGCATCATATAAAATTTGATTATTTAAACCATCTGAGTTATTAGTTCTATTGGCATCCACATGAATAGACTGTGATATAGCGTGGGGATTAAGTAATATAGTTCCTATATCTGGGAAAAATAAACCATAAGAACCACTACCTGCTACGAATCCATCTGTGCCTACTGCATTACCATTAGAACCCGATACTACTTGAAGTACTCTAGTAGATCCTAAAAATGTATTAACTAATATATCCTTAGAGTCATTAGTTAAATTAATTTTACCAAATCCATCTGAACCTGATAAAGATAAATTAAATGTTTCGGGGAATAGTGATTCTTTATATCTAGCTCTTTCAACAGATATTGCAAAAAAGTTATCAGCTGTTAAAGTATTAGTACCACTACCAAAAATAAAATTAGCATTTTCATCTTCTAATATTAAAGATCTATATTGCCCAAAATTGGATAAAGAAGGTGATTTACCTACTACTAATGGATTATAATAAACAGATCCACTACCTTTAATATCCGCATAGGCTATATCAAATTGTACATCTGCAAGTGAAGAAGATGTTGCAGGATCTACTTGATATACACTTAGGTAAAAATCTCCTGAAGATCCATTTTTCTGGATTGAAGAGGAAAAAAATGAAGTTAACGTAGGATTACCTGTGGACCAAGCAGGACCAGTAATTGAATCACTACTAACTACTATATCTTCAGTGTCAAATCTTTTAAAACTCATTATACGTTAGTTTTTGTTATTGTTAATGGAATAGTTAATCTAGCACCTGAATCTAGTCCTACAAATGTAAGAGTAGTTCTAATTTGTGCTCCTACAGCAGCAGTTTCTCCAAATAAAGTATTTACTGTTGTGGCTCTAAGGTTAATCTGTGAACCTATTACAGTTTGGGAAACATTAGTTCCTAAAGTTCGGTTAACTACACTAGCATTTTGGGTTTGTGCTGCAGCTGTATCAATACCTATGCCTGTGAAAGTATTAAGTACCCTAGCATCGGCTATAGTACAAGAATAACCTGATGTTTCATTTGCTTGCGCTGCGCCTAAAAAGTTAAGTGTTTGGGGAGTTATAGCTAATGCAGCTCCTTGTTTTAAAGTAACAGCAGCAAATCCTAAATCTAATACAGGTAATTTAGCAGTACCCCTGGGAAGAGTAGCTAATTTATATTTCATTATTTGTGTGTCATCAGGAAAGGCTTCCAGTAAAGGCATATTATCAATAGCCTCACCATAAAAAGTAGAACCCGAGGGGTGATTTGGATTATAAAGTGTATAATCTATTTCATCATCCGCAACCGCAAACTGTGTAATTTGAAAAGAACCATCGTTTCTAGCTAACAGTTCTCTTCCTTTTTTAGTAAGGATAGCATCCACTGTAACTATCTGATTATTTAAATATCCCATTTTTATTTTATTTATAAATATATTAAGTTAAATTTTCCTATTTATTATTTAAAACTCCTTCTTTGACTAGATCTGAAACTATAAGATCTATATTTTTCCCTAATTCTTCTGATATTAAAGTATTTTTCATAACCCCTTTAGTAGTGGCAAATGATGCAGAAGGAGGAACTAAATCTATTAATACTGAAGTTCCATCAGAATTATATCTTCTTAATAAAAATTGATTTATGTTTACATTTGAAGGTACCTCAGGATGCACATTTAAGATATAACTACCCGAAGCATCTCCTTCTGTTTCTAGATTGACATCATATATTTTATGTACTAAATTTTCACTACCTTCAAATCTTAATTCATCCCCAACTTTAAATGAAAAGTTTTCATTAATAGGTTTAAAAGTACTACCAGGTATAGGTAGTTGTTGGCTAATGTCAAAGAATTGTGACATAGAAACCGAAGCTGTTAAGATAGGTGTAAAATTACTACCCGTTTCAAAAAATTTATTTTGTATTGTAATTTCAGGAAATAATAAAGGTGTACCACTAATAGCCTGACCTCTTAATTCCACCTCAAATGCAGGATTAAGAATTAAAATTCTCATAAAGATTTTATCAGTAGATCTACATTCAATAAAGCTAGATTCAAATCCTTTAAACTGTAACAACTCAGTACCATTATTAGTTACAGAATATTTTATTGTTTCTTCACCTAATATTGTTTCTACAGATGCTCTCTCTCGTATAAGTTGGAGTTTAGCTATATTAAATTGGCTATAATAACTATAATAACTTGGATTAAGGTTATATATAGATCTTATATAACATGAAATAATACAACCAAATTTAATCTTATTACTGCTAATAGGATTGCTAGGGAAAGTATAAATGCCAGTGTTAGTATCAAATCCTCCTGCGCCATCTACCGTAGGAGGGAAAAAAGTTACTCCTGTACCTCCTACAACATTACTACTATTAGAAAGAGTAACTGTTTGACTACCATTAGCGAATAACCCATAATTAGTAGGTTCTCCTCCTATTCCTTCAAAAGTTAAAGAAGATACAAAAGCATCATTAACATTAGATACATCATTAATGGATACTTTTTGTGTAGTTAAAATAGGATCTACTCTTCTAGCCCCATATAGAACATTAGCTGAGGTGTTAAAGTTATCCAAGTTAATTCCTACTGCGGCATTTACTAAGGATTGATCATCTGTTTGTAAAGTATCCTCTAATGCTATATCTACCCTATCACCACTTTCAAACGTTCCTTCAACATTGAAAAAAGTAGGTGAATTTAAAAGGGGTTTGAAAGCATTACCCTCAGAATCTATTAAATATGCTAGTTTAACCTGTGTGGCATTTTCTAGTTCAGGTGAAGTAGGTACTAATAATTGGAAATAACTGAAAAATGGTTTTACTCTTTGTATAACTGGAGTTTTTCCAAATGATATGTCACCTCCCCATGTTGTGCCATCCTTAAGTAAAACACCTGGTCCAGTATAAGTATTAATATTTAGGGCTTGTAACCTTGAACCCTCGTATCTAGGTAAAATTCTAGACTGTTGTGTATAATTAGAATCAGGGGTTTGTGAAGGAACAGCATTATTATTAGTTATAAAAATTACATTAGTAGGAGTTAGTAAACCCGTTGAGTAATCTACATCTTGATATGTTGTAGAGTTCCTATTTTCTATTGAATTATTTAATAAAGGTTGACAATCAAAAGCTCTTTCAAAATCCGTATTGTTTGTTAAATATCCGGGTTCGATAGCTGTTATAGTAGAAATTGGATCATTATCGGTTACTATAGATTCACTTATAGCAAATGAGGCATTACTAAATGAAAAAGATGCTGTAATATTTGCTGCAGCAGATTGTCCAGGTATTATTGCTTGGAATGGAGTAAAGGCTGTATTTAATCGTGCTACTAATGCTACTTGATCCCCACTTCTTATTGCTTGAGAAGGGGTAAGAAGGGCTCTTTGTTCTGTACCCGAATATGCTTGCCCTACACTGGAGGTTTGGTTAATTGTTAATTGAAAACCCCCTAAAGAATCTAATTCCTCACCTGTGGAAAGATTTTTAACTCTAAATTGTACATCTGTATCAATAGAATATGATACATTATTAGTCCAATTAATAGTAAAGTTGCTAAGAGAACTAGTAACTGATAAGAATTTATTATTAGTTAAGGGGCATGTATATATACCGGAACTATTATCAAATAAATTATGACTATCACTTTCTACTTGATAGTCAGAAACTATAATTTCCTGGGTATTATACCCAATGGCAGCTTGTGGGAAACCTCCTCTTACTAATTTGCTCCCATCCCAATTAACTGTAATAGTTTCATGACTTCCTGTTTTTGATCCTGTAAAAGGATATGAAACAAAGTTAGAACTAAAGTTAGTAGAATCATAAGTAAATAAAGGTGATGTTACATTAAACGTAGTATAAGATCCACCCCCATAATCAAAGTCTACATTAACTACTTTATTATTACCATCAAAATCAAATGTAAATCTATCTACTGTAGGTAATATATTGGATAGATCCACTCCACCTTTAGTAGTATGAGAAATTTTTATTTTTTCTATATTATTTAAATTGCTAGAATTTCTAAATAAAAATATTTCTCCACTTCTAGGTGCTGTTTTTACATCATTAAATTTAGCTAATGAACAAGTATTGTTCGTATAAACAAATCTATCATATTCATGTTCTAATACTCCCTGTTGTAAGTTAATATTCAAAAACTGTTTACAATGTGGATTTAGTGATTGGGTTGTTATTATAATATGAGCCCCCTCAAATTCCCCATTATAAAATTCATCTTGGTTACTTATTAAAGTATTTACACTACCTGATAGAGTAGAAACAGTTTCTATAAAGGATTGAGAAATATCAAAACCAAATCTTTCAGTAGGACCACTACCAGAAGTACCATAAGGGTGGAAATGAATGGAATTAAATTTCTCAAATGAACCACCAGTTCCCCCTGTAAACACTTGAATAGGAGAACCTGTTATAAATCCTCTTGGTTGAGATTTGATAGATCCCTCTAGTGATATATCCTGAAAAGATAATTGGCTATTATTACCTGTTGGTGATATTCCATTTACAGCTGAACCTGTTTCAGGGGTTTTAGCTATAGTAGTATTTATGTTAACTTGAGGAGGTCTTACTCTATTTCTTTCTAATAAGTGTTGTTTAACTACTATACCGGTAGAAACCGAAGTTCTGGCAGGTACATAGTTTTTAATAGCTTTAAATAAAGAATTATCTATATATTTAATTAATCTATAGTAATCATTAGCATTATCTTTGACATACTTTTCAAAGTATCTTAGAGCTATATCTCTTAACCCGTCGTAATATTCCAGAGATGAAGATAAGTTTCGTGGGTCAGCTAATTGTTCAGTAATGTTATTATTAAACCCTAATTCGTGGATGATATCATCATTTATTTCATCCTGGGGTGAAAATGCAACTTCTAATAAATTATTATCTTCTGTAAATGATTGAGAAACCTCATAATTTTGTTGAATTGATCTAAGTGATGATAAAGTACTTTCATAAACTACATTATCAACAACACGTATTTTATCATTCACTCTATTTTTAATACCTAAATTAGGTTGGTTTAAGAATTGAGTTTCCCTATTTGCTTGATATAACCCATTTACATTATATAGGTTTGTATCATTACCTCTAGAAGTAAAAGATGAGGTTGGGGTAAAGGATCCTATTACTTTTGGGTGAATAGATTGATATTCAGGATTTGTAAGAGAACCCGTTATTGACCAATCTTCTCCTTCTCTAGTTCTAAATGCAAGAGTTTCTGCGGGTGAGAGGGATCCTGTTAAATATCCTGTCTCAATCGATAAAGGATCCATAATATGATTATGAAATGCTTCTTCCGATAAAAGGTTTGTCCAGTATCTATGTTCTTGAAATGATCCTGAGAATTTTAGAGATCCGCTCTTTCCGATGCCGAAATGTTGGTTTGTTCCCCCATTACCGGAGATGGCGTTATTAGCATTACGATATCCTAATGTATCTACATACGCGGGAACTGTTATAGATGTGCTTCCAGTAAAACCTAATTGAGTTCCATCATTACCATTGTAAATTTTATCCCCAGTATTAAGGTTAAATTTATTAGAACCACTATCATATTGTAGCATTACGTTCCACCAATCCTGATTGTAGAATGGTAGATTAATAGATGATGAATAGTATTGTGTTGAACCACTTATATATAATGTTAGATCCGCATATTGATTATTAGGGTCAAAGGTACTACCCGAAAATGAGCCTGTTACTGATCCTGATCCAAAATACTCTAGTGTAATTGCTACGGATGAGGAGGCTGTAGAGCCTACAACATCAGTATCTGATAATCTAAATAATTCTTCTCTTATTGGTGTGTTTATAAAACCTGTACAGTTAGGGAGAGTGTTTGGATTAATTCTTGATTTGAATCTAAATTCAACTGTTCTAGGGACATTAGGATCTACCCCCCAATCAGAATTAAGTCCAGTGTCGGGTGTTCCTTTATTTGCAAAAAATGTAGTAAATTGGTTTCCACTTCCTGTAGATATTAATTCTTTATTATATATTCTTCTATATAAGTCCCAATCATTAACATTTACTTTATCTTTACCCCCAAATTCATTTATTCTTAATACAGTATCTGGTAAACCCCAAATATTAATTAAACTTCTTAAACCTGAGACTGTACCTTTTTTCTTAGCTAAATAAACCAGATTATGATATAATCTTTTATAGATTTCTTTACTTACATCATTTATAGGAATAGGTGTATTACTTGCCGATATAGCGGTAGTAATTAATTCTTGATTAGTTTCAGTAAAATACGATCCGGATTCATTTATACCTATTAAACTGGTAAAAATATCATTGTTATCAAAATTATTACCATAAACATCATACCCAAAAGATTTAAGTGTTTCCTCAACTAATTCGGGGGGTACTCCAGTTTCTAAATTATTTGATGCTTTAAGTTTATCCGTTATAGCTTTAATGTATAACCATAATTCATCAAAATGTTGTCCTACTAAATTTACAAATTCTAAGTAATTATTATTACTAGAATTTTCTCTTATAAATTCAGGAATAGTATATTTTAAGTTACTTGGGTTATCTTCATCAAATCTAGAGGCATTTAATAAAGCTCCTCCATAATTAGCACTACCTACTATATCACTACCTAACCAAGTTAATACCTCAGCACTACCTGTAGATTGTAATCTATAAGGAGCACTATCATTTAATTTAGGATAAGCATCTGAACTACTATTATAGTATAAGAAATATTCAAACCCATCAAAATTTCTAATAGTTTCTGTTATTCTATCTTCAAATATTTTAAGAGAAGTAAGAGTAGTAGAAGAACCAGAAGATGATCCAGTAATAAGTCTTAAATTATTTATAGAATTTTGATTAGATTCTATTTGGCCTACTTTGTAGTAAAAATTTTCTAATCTTTTTTTAGCAGAAGAAAAGTGAACAAAATCACTATAATCAACTATAGAATAGCTAGGGTGGAGAGGTACTCCAGTTTGATTAAGTAAATAACTAGCTTGATCTAGAGAAGCAGTGAAAGAAGAAGTTGTTAAAGAAGTTAAATTTTTATATTCCGAAGAATTATTTACCCTATCTTTAATTTTTAAATTTGTATTAGGTCCCTTAATCCTAATACTATTATCTATTGGTATTGTTATGTCAGGGAAATCAACTTCAAACGCTTGAGTTTCGGCTACCTTACTTACTAATTCTACTTCTGTTTTAGTAGTAATATCATCACGAAGAGGGGTATATAGTTTTACTAAGAATGAAGTAGGAGATGTAGTGTTATCTAACTGTATGTTTACAGCTATAAAATAATCATTATTTCCAAAATTAAGATAGAGTTCATCAAAGTAATTTAGACCATCTATTTTACTTTTTAATGAAGAAACCTCTTCTCTTATATCTTCACTAGTTAGAACATTAGATTGTAATCTAATTTCTGTTCTATCAGGTGATATTTCGGATATAAAAACATCACTTATTTCGGAAGTAATAAAATTATAAACTGTAAATAGAGATCCCCTATCAAATCCATTTCTAACTGCATCAACTTGGGGTTGAAGAATAATTTCATCTATTTCATTAGGGTCAGTACTTATATTATTTTCTATTCTATACTCCCTAAAATCATCATCAAATAAAACTAAAGTTTTAGAAATATCATAAATAAAAAACTCTATCCTATCTACTAGGGGGTCGAAAAATGATTCTATTTCCGAACTAGCGATAACAGTTTGGTCCGCTAAACCAAACCCCTGAGCTGTAAAATTAGCAGGATTAACTTCTGAAACACGAGCCCTACTAGGATCATATTGTAGGATTTCATCATTACCAGTATGTGTTGCCCCAGCCATAGGGGTACCATCTGGCATTATGTGATAACTTCCTATATATGGCCTACCATCAAGACGTTGTAATAATCCTCCTTCGGTATATAAAATAGCTCCCATTATAATTTATTTAATATTAACCCCCACTATATCCAGTACTACTTCCTCCAGTAGTTAAATTTCCTCCACTTGATATGGCGGAAGTAGACCTAACTCCTGCTATACTAGCCCCCGTAGCTAATTCTTGTCTATCTGTTGTTATCACCCCAGTAGAAAACTGTTGTACTAAATCTAAATTTTGTCTTCTAATTTCCAAATTTTGTTCTCTTAACTCAGTTATTTCATCAAGTAAAGCTTGTATAGTTTCATTTTGTTCTTCAAACCCTACATATTCTGTAGATTGTTTAATAATAAATTCATGTGAATTAACATCTCCCAATTTTGGTATATCTAAAAAGAAATTTTGGTACAACGTAAAAAAATCTTCTACATTAGCCAAATTTATATCAAAAAAAGTTTCATCAGGGACACTTACCAATTGAGAAAATTCAGTATCAACAGTTTGATTGAATTGTTGTTTATTAAAAACTTGTCTAGTAAATCCTACATTTTGTTGACTCATCCTTCTATTACTTTAAAATTTAAATCTTGATCAAATATTTTAGTTTCACCATCTATAGTAGTTTGAACTAAAACAGTATAATATCTTTCAGGTTCCAACCCATTCATATAAACCTTAAAAAATGAAGATTCTTCATCTGCACCTATTTTAGTAAATTGAGAATCAAAATCTATTACGTACTCATTTGTTTTACTATCTTTAATGGCATATAAAGAAGAAGCAGAAGGTAAGAAAAAGTTATTAGTATAAGATGATGCAGTTAAATATGTTCTAACTGGGTATTTTTCTATAGCATTTATTCTAAATTTGGCTATTTCTTCTGGGTAGTATTCATTTTTATTATTTGGTATAGATATTAATGCTTCATTAGTAGTTAATTCAACATTAGTAGAAGAACCTGTACTCCATATTGCATCATGCCATTTAATTTCTAGTTGAGGTGGATAAATTGTATTAGTATCTCTAGAAAAGAATTTTAATTCCGTTCGAGAATTAACATCATCAATAAATTCTTGGGATTCCTCTTGTCTTACTATAAACCCATAATTAGTAAATAAAGAAGAACCCCAGTTATTAACAATTTGGGTTACATCCACATTTAAATCAAGACTGCTATAATAATCAAAAGATTGAGAGTTTTGTGGGGTTATAGCACTTGCTGTGTACCATGCTCCTCCTCCTTGATTATCTGAACCTGAATAGGAGCCTGTTATCCCCGAGGTAGGGTTATCTGTATCCCAAGTCCCATTACCTTCAGATAGTCTTGCATTCCAACTACATCCATTTCTAACTGTAGGATCAGCAAGATAAATCCCTGACCCCATATTCCAATTTTGACCCACAGCATTAACTAAAAGTGTAGTATCTGATGTTAATCCCCTGGCATTAGCTGAATATACTTTTAAAAAAGATGTGGTTGATACTCCATTAGCTATATTATTAATTACATTATTAATTTCGTTAAGATCAAATTGTACTAAAAATCTAGAAGCTTCAGGGTTAGGCCCTATTTCTCCAGATTCTGCTTGCGTTCTAGTACTAAAGAAATCTGTAGTGGTCTCAATTATAGAATCTAACCCGGTATTCATATTAGGAAATCCCGAATATAAAGTAGCATCTTTAGTAGGAAATAATTTATAAATAGCCATAATATTATATTAATATTCCAGGGGGGATTGGGTTAAATGAATCAGCATAGGTATTTAGTGGAGTATGGGGGTGAGTAGTGGTGAAACCAGCAAATTGACTACCTATCCTAGTAGTATAGGGTACATTAATAGGCCCCCCATTAGGAAATGGATTTTCCACATCCAGATTAGTTTGCCCTGGGGTGGTTTGTAAAGCTCCCTCTCCTCTAGTTGCACCTTGAGGTGTATCCACATAAGGTCTAGAAGGTGTATAATAATGTACAAAATTAGAATTTGGATCATTAATAGGACCCCCAGCAGGAGCACTATTTTCTAAATCTAAATTAGTTTTATCGAAACTATTTTCTAAAAAATTTCCTGTATTAGGTTCCGGTTGAGGTAATTGGGATGAATCATAATTAGAAATGGGAATATAGGTTCTTAATTGTACTGTATCTGGTATAGGCATGGTTATAATTATTTTATAATGGTACTACTCTTCCTCTAATATCTTGATTAGGATATTTCACTTCAAAAATCATTGGATCTAAAGATGGGTAAACTACTTGATCTATAGTAGCTCCTTCTATGTCATAGGAATAATCACTATAACCTCTATCTCCACCTGATTCATTGGTTATTCGTATGTTTTTAACTGTTTGGACCCCACTAACATTAGATAGTAAAGTATTTACATCAGTAATTAAAATAGGTTCATTTATTTCAAAATTATCCCGATTAAAAAATGATCTTAAAGAACTTGCACAATTAGTTAAGACTTGATCATTATTAAAATTAGGTCTCGCAACAACATCAAATTCCACCGCTATGTTAATAATAAATGCATTTTTTATTCTAACTGAATCTCCTGCCATTCTATATTCGGATAAGTATGTTCTTAGATTCTTTTTTAAACCAAGAGAAGCATTAGTTAAATGACCATTGCTATCTTGGGATAAAACATATAAATCTAATACTGTTGGTGTTTCCCCAGGGTTAAGATTTGATATCTGAGTTGGTATGGCATATGCTTTAGATATAGTTCCAAAATTAGGAGGCATAGAAAGAGCTCTAATTAAATAATCTTGGGGTGTAACAGTTCTTAATTGGTTTTGGAAATTACCTAGAGCATTTTGTCTTACCTCTTCTATAGTATCTCCATCTGATCCACCATCGGCAGCTAATCTATTATTAGTAGCTAATGAATTAAAAATATTATTAGCTAAAGCTACATTACTTAAAGAAGTGGGAGTTCTAAATACTATTCCATCTTTATTTAAATTAGTTAAGGTATTAGCAGGAGTATTAGCACCTACCCCTCCACCTGTTAAATATCTTACTGTTAATGTAGTATTAGAAGGTGCTATCCCATAAGTATCTGAGAATACAAAATTAGTAGGAGAAAATGCAGTGGTTAGTTTATCTTGTTGAAAAGGTAATCCTAAACCTACATTATTAGGATTAGGAACTATTTCTTCATCATTATCTGCTGTAGTACCTGCTCCAAATTCTATTTGCAAGTTTTCTCTATCTAAAAATCTAGTAGTAAATCTTCTTTGGACTTTTTTTAATTTTAATAAATGGCTTGTAGTATTATCCGCAGAAACATTAGGATCATTAGGGTTGGTATTTTTTATAGAATCAAAAACTGATTCTTGTGCTAAATTTGGAACTTCAAAATATTCATTTCCATCACTATCAAATATATCTAATATCCCTATAATATTATTATTATTAATAGTTCTAGTAGCAAATTTTTCAGGAGAGGAAAAACTAAAATTAACAGTATTAATAGTAGAAGATATAGCTTTTCGTGTTTTCTTTAATAGAAAAAATTCTGGTTGGGTATTAGAAACTTGATACACAGTAATTTCAGTAGGATCTAAAGAGGAAGAAACAGTAAAATCAATACTATCTTCTATAATAAATTCTATATTCGAATCTATAAAACTTGATACAACAGTATTTGCTGGTATATTTAAAGCATAATCAAAATCTGGTACTCTAACTCCATTTACTGTTTTAGCAGGAAGTTGTTGGAAAAAATCTATATCCACAGATGCAGCAGTAGTTACCTTAGGTCTATATCCTAAAAGATATGCTAAATTAAAGATATTACTAGTTTGTCTAGCTCTTTGAATATAAGTTTCTTGAATTTGGTTGTCTATGTAAAAAGATAATACATCCCCTACATACGCTGCCATTTCCATAAATAACATTCCCGTAGAAGAGGGAGAAAAATCATTAAAAGTGTTGGGGAAATAGGTTTTAGTATACTCTATTAGTCTATTTCTTAAACTATTAAAATCTTTATTTATATATCTTATGTCTCTTTTTAATTCTGCCATTATGTTAAATTAATGTCTATTGAATCCGATATTCCAAAATCCTGAATTGAATAAACTATAGATAATTGGATAGTATTAATATCCTCATCTCTTTTTAATTGGTATTGTTGTATTTTAACAGTAGGAAATAATTCTGAAATTTTAGATTGTAAAATATCTCTTAATCCTTGCTGTGCATCTCCGTTAAAATCAAATAATAAAATTCTAAGATCTGCCCCAAAATCAGGATTAAATACTCTTTCACCTTGATTAGTTAATAAATAATTAAGTAAATTAGCCTTTATTTGATCCCTAGTTTGGTAAGTAGTATTAAAGACAGCAGGACCATTAATAGGAAAACTAAATCCTATTCCTGTCCTTTGGCTTATATCAAGGGGTGATTGTTTTGGAACTATAGTAGCCATATTCTATTTTATAAAAGATCCAATTTGTTCTAAAGATACTTGCCCCGGGGGTAAAGTACCATTAGCAGAATCTATACCTGGTTGAGGTCTAAAAGTTCCCTGGAGGTTATTAGTAGTCATAGTTTGAGCTGTTTCTCCTAAAATATCTAAGTATGAACTTCTTAAATTATTTTTTACTCCTTCGGATGGTTGTGCCGTGATTCTATTTTCTGTAATGGGGGTTGAAGATCTACCCTTTACAGCTTCTAATAAAATCTCTTTCAACTCCTCATGTATAACCTCTCTAGTAGCTTCTTTAATTATTTCTTTTAGTTTTTCTACTTTCATCTTATTATTTGTTATAAATACTACAATATTAAAAATTATTATCTTTCTTTTTTACGTATTCTATTTCTTCTTCTATTTTTAGATTGTTGTTTTCTTTCTTTTCTATCTTGTTTTCTATCTTTACGAGCTTCTCTTCTAGTTATTTCTCCAGCTTGTCTAGCTTCTCTTCTTTCTTTTCTATCACTTCTTCTATCCTTACGTTTTAATTGTCTAATTTGTTTAGCAGTAAAACGTGGGGGTAAACCTGGCAAATCAACTTCTATATCTTCTATATCAGTAGAAGGAATAATAGTTTGGAATCCTTCTAAATTTTCTAAATCTATTGTATCTAGCTGATCTTCAATAGAAATATTAGGATCATTTACAAAAATCAAATTATAATTATCTATTTGGAACTGCATTTCCTGAACTAATACCTCAGGGGAATTAGTAAATGAAAGTTCTGTAGCTAATGATACCCCATTAGTTTCATTTACACCTAAAACTCTAGTTTGGGTAAGTTCTCCATCATTAGTTACATATTGTAAAGTAAGTCTAAAACCTTTATAAAATAATGGATCATTAGAATTAGGAGCTAATCTTGCCAATAAGTCTTCTTCCTCACTTACATTTTGTCCTATGTTGCTTGAGTCACCTGATTGTGCCAGTGCATTATTTAATTCTTGACTTAATCCATTTCTAATTTCTTCTAAAGAAGTTGCTCCCGATTGTGCTATATAATTTATAAAGATTACTAAATCAAATATTATAGTAATTACATCTAAAAGAGTATTTACAACTTGTAGAGTACCCTCTAATTTTTGAGCTATAGGAGGAGTTGCATCAGCTATTAAATCTGAAGCTCCATTTACTTTTTCAGATTGGGTTATTAATTGATCTAAAGTTTGGGCTAATTGAGTTATAATATTTAAAGGTAATCCTACTCCTATAGGTGCCCCCGTAGGTATAGCTAAGGTAGTAATAAGTCTAGTAGCTGTTTCTACAGAATCACTTACTACACCTAATGTTGTCCCTGTTTTACTTAAAATGTTCAAAATCCCTTGTACTGAAATAATAGAACTCTGAATAATGCTTAGGGATTTAACAGTTTTATTAAGAACAGTTTGATATTCAGCTAAGGTTATAGCTAATGCATCTTTATCTTGTTGAGGTAAAAATTGATAAGTTTGTTCATAAACGGATCTTACAAATGCGGGATCTTTTAGCATAGAAGTATCAAATAAGGGATCACGATCTTTTCTAGCTCCTCTATTTTTTTGTTCTTTTTTCTGATTTCTAAAAGCTTTATTGGATTGTCTATTGCCCGCTTTAACTTCTCTAATTTTATCCCTAGCGTTATTTACATCTACTTTTTCTTCTTCTCTAATATCCCTTAAAATTTCTCTTTTCTGGGCTTCTGTAATTTGACCTATTTCAACTCTAAAATCTAATTCTTCTATAGCTTGTTCTAGATCTCTATCAAATTCTGCTTCTTCAAGATCTCTAGCTTCTCTAGCATCATCTAATAATTTACGATTATTTTTTCTTCTTCGTTCATTATCATCTCTTCTTTGTTTATTATCATTTTTTCTTTGATCCCTATCTTTCTTTTTATTATCTCTTTTTTCCTTTCTTTCCTCTTTATTATCATCTCTTCTATCCTTTCTATCATCTCTTTCTGTATTTCTTGCATCCTTTCTATCTTGCCTTCTTTGTTCTCTTTCTTCGGGGGTTAATTTTTCTCTTTTTTCTCTATCCCTTTTTCCTCTATTTTCTCTTTTTTGTTTCCTTTCATCTTCTTTCTTTTGTCTATCCTCTTTTCTAAATTGTTCTCTTTCCGCGGCATATATTTTATTTTCTTCTCTTAAACCAGCTTGATATTTATATAAAGCAGCTCTACGTAATCTTGTTTCTTCTTCAAAGGATATGACACGATCTAAACCTTTTTTATTTTCTTTAACTTCTACTAATTCAAAACCATAATCTCCAGGATCTATAACACCATCATCACCAACTATAGTTCTTTTTGTTTTTCCCTGTCCCAAAGAAAAAAAACCTGCATCAATTGCAGTTATATCAATGCGATCAGCACCTTGAGCTATTAATTCTCTATAATCTCCGTTTACAATAGCATCTTTTAAATCACCATCAAATTCTTTAGTATAAGGTTTGATATCTTCTATTACAGTTCGGGGTTGACCCAATATTACTATAGTAGTTACATCAGGTGGGGGTAAAAATCTTATAATAGTACTAAAAGTAGATCTATTAGTTAATTCATCTATTCTTTTGAGTTCGGCTCTATATTCCGCTTTAATATCAGCTAAAGCCTGAGTATGTCTACTACTACGGGAAGTTTCTAACTCATTACGTTCGGCTTTTCGTTCTTCCCTTTCATCTTCTTTAACTTTAGACCGTTCAACTAATTTTTCTTGAGCTTTATTACTTAAAGCTATTAATTTACTAGCAAATAGTCCTTCTAATGTCCATGGTATTGGAATATCAAATCCTATTTTGGATTCGATTTTTCTTTCAAAAACATCTAAAGTATTATCTGCCCATTGAATACCTTGTCTAATAGCTATATCATCAAGCTTAAATACCTGATCCCTAGCTAATTTAAGAAGTCTGGCTGTAAGAGATTTAAAACTCATTATTTAGAAAAGGTTACTTTAGATTTATAATTTTCTATATTATTTAATATAGTCTGTGCCGCATCTCTTATATCTCCCCCTATAGTTAATAAATCTGCATTGGCTGTTTCTTCTGAAGTTAACATAGGATTAAGTTCAAAATTATTTCCAAGTGATATTAGTATATTAGCAAGGTTTTCTATATCCGCTAAAAATTTATCACCTAATATTACAGGTTCTATAACTGAAAAATCATTACTTCCTAATAATATTTCTGATTGATTTCCTACGGAAACAGATAGACCCTCTACAGCATCTATATTTACTGATTCCTGGGTATTTAAGTTAATAGAATCATTAGAAGCTAATAAAATACTATCGTCATAAGCATTAAATAATAATCTACCAGCATTTAATATAATTTGAGAATTAGAATATGTTTTAGGGTCTTGAGGTTCTAATCCACTATCATATGATTTATATCTATTAGATGCAACATCAATTGGGATTTTTTGGGTAGAAGTTAAATAAATGCTACTTTCATCTTTATTAATATCTTCAACCTGGGGTATCCATGGATCTTTACCATCATCATGTTGATTATTCCTTAGAATAGTAATAGGATCCCCATTCGTACCTGCTATGGACCATGGGTTAAATATATTAGAATCAGTAACAGTAGAACCAAATCTTAAGGATTGACCCCACCTACCTTCATGTATTATATCCCCTTCAAAAGCTTGAGTGTTTTTTACACTAAGTCTTTCTATGAATGTATTACCTAAATTTATTTCTGTACCTTCATCAGTAACTCTTCTTACTGTGCCTCCTTCTACTTGAAGATAATCCATTGTTTGGGATTCAGGAATAGAAAGATCAGATAGAGCATTAGGTATGGCATTATGATGACTACTATTCCATACGTTGACAGATTGAAAATAGTAAAAACTTACATCATTTGGGTCTATTTGAATATCAGCATTTGGTAAAGCTATAATATAAACTAATTCATTAATCAGGGGGTAATTCTTAAGATTTGAAAATAAAGGTTTAGCTACGGTTTTATTATTAAGACCTCTATTATTTTCTTTTATTCTGGAAAATAGAATTGAACCAATACCTGACCATTCTCCTAGATTTTTAAATTTAGTTTTATCCGTTTCATTATCCAGTAAAACAAATTCTACCCTAGCTGGAAATATACCTACTGGTGATTGGGTAGTAGTAGTATTTGGTTTTAAATATGATAATCCTGTTCTACTCCTTGCCATTTCCCTGAGTTAGTTCTTTTATAGTACCCTCTAAACCATTTAGTAATTGTTCTTTTTCTTCATCAGATAAACCAAATTCGTCCCCTGATGTACTAGATTGTAAAGTTCTTTGTACTATACCAGCCATCTTGACTAGTTGTTCATTATTTTTAATACTTATCTCTAAATATTCTTTAATTAGTGGAACTATTAAGGTAGCATCCCCTATTTCTTGTACTAAGGGTTTTAACTCTTGTATTAAAGCCGTTACTTGGGTATTTTTTTGTTGTTGAAGATCATAGATTTCCTCTAGTAAATCGGAGAACTTCTTATCTTTAAATATAATAGAATCTAGCAACCCCATTTTTCTTATAAATATACTAGAAATAAAATATTACTAAAATCCCCCTAATTTATTAAATTGTTCATATTTTTCGTCAAAAATAGAATATAGTATTTTAGCATTTTTAGTGATTTGAGGAGTCTTAACATCCATCATTTCTCTAATATAAATGTATAATGCTTTTTTATTAAATACATCTATATTATCTCTTTTTCTAAATAATTCTAATATACAATCAGCTACTCTGGCATCTTCTGCTTTAGGAAATAAATTATGTAAATTATCGGAGCAATAATCAATGTAATAATCCATAAATAATGATAATCTATCTTTTTGAGTATAACCATTAAAAGATAAATCTCCCCATTCTAAATCTAATTCATAACGCATTTTGGGGTGAGATGTAATAGTATTTGTCTCCTCATTATCCATATCATCATTTTTACTTAATGAATAATTACTAATTAACTTTTTATAATTTTTTTCATTATAAACTATAAGATATCTTTTTACAATAGTACCAAAGTAAGAATATGCCTTAGCTCCTTTAGAAGGATCAAAAAGGTGAATTTTAGAAAGAAGAAAAGTTATAATCTCATGTTGCAAATCTTCTAAATCTTCAACATCAGTATTGTAAAATTTAAAGGTATGGATTATATTCTCCGTAAGTTTATAAAAGGGCCAATGAATATAACCCTCATAAATGTCACTTCTTTCCTTCGGATTATTACTCCTATTATATCTAACTATTGCATCTTCAGTATCCTTAGTAAAATATCTTCTTTTTTGTTTTTGGGCTTTATGTTTGGCTATTATCCGGTCCATCTTGTTCTAAGGTTTTGATATTAAATTCGTTTAGAATTTTTTGTAATTCCATAACCTGATTAAAGAAAAAACCTATTTCATCGTCTGATTTAAATGAACCTTTATTGTCTATTTTTTTTAACTTTTCATCTGTTAATTCAATAACTTGCGATAACCTTTCTAAATAACCTAAATAACCTATAATAAGGTCTTCTGCGGTTTCATTTTTACGTAATAAATTAAGTGTAGCATATCCTAATACCCCTAATAAAATTACTAATATTCCTATTATAATATAACTTATCATAAATTATCTAACATATTTTTTAAACCCGAACTACTAACAGATGATAAAGCTTTTTTCTTTGCTGAAGTATTAGGTTTAGTGGGTGGGGGAGGAGTAGAGGATTTGAATTTGGGTAACCATTCTTTCTCAAATTCTATCCGAGCAGCCATTAAATCAGCCTGGTGTAGAATATAAGGTAAACTGGTACGTGGTTTTTGTTCTGGCATAAATACTTTTAAATATTTAGCATTAGCATCATCATATAAACCATCATGGGTTTGGATAGCTAACATTTCATTAAATGAATAAGAAACCCCATGAGACTGTAACATAAATAACCCTCTATCTGGAACAGATGAAAAGGGTACTTCTTTATTAAACATATATTCTTCACCTAGTTTTTCACGTCTCCACTTATCAGTCTGGGGGATGTATGAAGCGTTATTTTCATCACCCATTTTACCTAGATCATGATTAATAGCTGAGAATACTAATTCTTCAATAGTAAATGTAGATCTATCCATTTCGAATTCACACCATACATCATAAATTTTTAATGATGCATTAACAACACGATTTACATGATCAACATATCCGCCTGGAAATGAATTATGATATTCTTTTTTATGAGCCGCGGGCATAAGTGAAATCCTTTCCTCATATTTTTTATAAAAATCAAGTAATTTTTGCTTACGTTCTCCTGTAATATATTTTTCGATATTACCTAGAAATTCAATCCAATTAGACTGAATCTGTTCTGCTGTTAAACTCATATATTAACGTAAATTAGAAGTATTATTAAGTTCTCTACCATCTAAGGGTTCACGTTCAAGCTGGGTAGCAATATCCTCTACAATATCATTAATATTACCTAGTTCATTTTTGATATCTCTAGGATTAGTATTAGTAGACACCATATTATTGATAATTGTTAATTTAGTCTGAATAGACTGCAGTTTGCGAAAGAAGTACTCTCTATTTCTCATAGTTTAATTTTATAATTTTGAAACCTTTAACACCTATTTTTTTCTATAAGTTATCATGTTTCATTAACATGTTCTGAAGGTACGAAAAATATTTGGGGGAATCACGTTTTTTGTAGAGAACTTTTATAGAAGTCAATAATTTTTTTAAGAGTTAAGCACTTTTCATATTCTTCCATACTTTCAAAAAATAAAAGGGAATCATATAATGCTATATCCATCAAATCCCCTCTATATCTTAATAAAGCTTCTCTATGTATTGAGTCTTCTAAATCTATATTTTCTATATAGTTATGTGCTCTTGTAAAAGTTAAAAATTCATAAGCTCTTATCATATCATCAGAATCCAAAGAATTATTATCTTTTACCATATTCATCATAAAGTCATTCCCTAAGTTTTTATAACTATTAATAAGTTTTCTAAACATAGCTACCCAAAAAACAGGTGTGGCAGTAAAATCCTCATACGAAGTTAAATTAATTGGAGTACCATCTAAATCCTCATTATTAGAAAACAAAGAAAAAATACGGGATAGGTTCATATTTATAAATACTTAAGAATGTAAAGATGCTAATTCCCCCTCTATACCAGCTATTTCAACACAAATTTTAGCATATTCTTGTGCTATATTTATTTTTTTAGGATTATCAGGATGATATTTCCATAAATCATCTTTCATATTAGCTAGGTCCGCTAATTGATTAATTAGATCCATTCGATCTTTTACTTCTTGAGCCATAAGTTAATATTAAATAATTAATTAGTATATTTAAGGAGGACTAGGTTCGGATTTCCACTCACTACTTTCTACAATAGGAATTATTTCCTCGTGTGTATATAATGTTTTTTCACTCAGAGAACTAATTGTACTAGGTATATCTCCAGTATATTTTACAATTGCTTTATCTCCACTAACGTTCTGTATTGTTGTTTCGATACTTGTTGTTAATAACTGATCATAATTAAGTAATATTAAATCAGATGTATTTACTATTACATAAGTTCTAGAGTCCATATCTATCTTTTGTTGCGTTATAATTTTGTAATGCCTCCGCTGCACTTAATGTTTTATTATACATCTTTATTGCGGAGATTCTTCCATCTAGAAAAAATCCTGACCTGTTGCCTCCCACAAATATATCCTTTCCTGTAGCAAAATTTGTATTAGTTGCTGTTCCTTGAGCAAATAAACTACCATTTAAATACATTTTAGCACCATTTAAATTAGTAGTTCCATCCCACATACAAACTAAATGATGCCATTGCCCTAAAGCAGGATAGGTACTTGAAATATTAACTATATAGGATGTACCATTACTTATAACAAAAAGTAAATTAGTCCCATTACCAAAAATGTCGAAATCTCTTTCACTTTGTGATCCACGAGTTGTTCCTTTTGTAATAATACCATCATTTTTTGAGTCTGTAGTATCAGCATAAAACCATACATCTATTGATAATGGATAAGACTCAAAGATCGTGGGATTACCAAAATCAACCTGATCATCCACCCCATCAAACAAAAAATATCCATCCTGAGATGCAGTATAAGCTGTTCCATTATTAATAGTTCCATTATTACCATTAACTACATCAATCCATGTAGTACCAGTTCCTGAATAACTAAATAAATCCGATGCATCAGCTCTGAAAATTAGACTATCCGTAACAATACTTTCAGAGGGAGATAACCTACAAGTATAATTACCAGTACCCCTTAATTTAATATTCCCACTTTCCGATCCCGAAGTAGGGGTAAATATTACAGAGGAATTTTCTGAAGGGACTACAACTCCAAATTTAAATTTATTCTGTACTATTCCATTTTCAACTATATTAGTAAAATTACTAAATGAACCCGAAGTATAATCAATAATATTTATATTATATGAACCATCCGAATTTTTATTAGTATTTTGCTCAACAAAAAAATAAGATGAACCTCTACTTGGGTTAACAAACTGAAGAGTTTTTGAGCCACTTAATGAAGTAATATTTATTCCTTCTCTTAACTGTTCCGGAGTATATGTGGACATGTTTTTTTTTATAAATATAGAAAAATACCCCCAATATAGGGGGTATTAATCTAATTAAATAATTAACTTACATACTCAAGTGCCATATTGAATAATTCTTGGTTAACTTTTTGATTTTGAGCGAAGTTCTTAATTTTACGAACTTTACGGGTTTTAACTCCGTAATTATACTCAAACATCCCATGAATTACTTTTTCTTGAAGTAAATTAAATGTTGACCAAAGCGAACCATCAGCATCTTCATTACGAGTTGGTTCAAGTAATTCTTTATAATCAATAGTAATCGCTTTTAACTTATCTTCTGAAAAGCGGGTTGAAACAGCTTTTTGAGCAAATTCAATTAATTGATCTTGATCCAATTTAATTTCTTTCATTTTATTCATTGAATCAACTGTTAATGGAAGTTGTTCCATAATACCATTAATGGTATTTTGTAATTCTTCAAAATTGTAATGAATATGTCGAATTTTCATACTACCAAAATCTTCAGTAGAAATAACTAATCCATTAGAACAAACTAATCTAAATAATCCAACTCGGAATTGGAATGATGATTTACCATCATGTGAGTTAATAAGTAATACTTGAGGAAAAACTATATCACCATCATTACCAGTAATTTGAATATCTGGATTTTGGAGTGTGATGAAGTGTTTACAAGTGTTTTTACTACTCTTACGAACCTTAATTTGTTGAGCTTTAACAGGTTTCCAACCTAGTGTTTCTAGATCATCCAATACATCCTCAGTAGGAATATGAACATACTTTTCTGAAAGGCCCTCTGAAGGAGCTTTACTAAACACTGAAGGCACTAAACTTCTCAAATCGTTTTTACTTAAAAATTCCATAACATTTACTATTTAATCATTTTAACAATGACGTAAATATACGAAGCAACTCTGAGGAAGCCAAGCAACTCCGAGGAAGCCTTTAAATTTTCTTTTCAACGTACACGCAAGTGTCACCTTCAGTAAATCCTTTTTCTTGTAAAAGTGGAAGGGACATGGGTAAACACCATGCATAAATTATTTTATCGGAATATGTGTTATTAACATATTCCCATCGTGTATCCCATAAAGATCTGTAAATACCTCTACGTCTATAATCTTCATGAACCCAAGCGTCTAAGAATTTTATTTTATTGTCTTTTTGGATTTGCATAAAGACATGCCCAACAGTAATACCTTCAATTACTGCTATCCATCCAATTAGATCTTGGAAATGGGTATTTATTCTTATTATTTCGTGTTCCACTAAAATACATGTGTGGACATAAATATTAAGAAATTATTTTTTAAGTAATAAATATGTAATTAATATTACTGTAACTACTATTCCTCCTACTATAGTAAGAGCCTGACTAATCATTATTTACCTTTAGATAAATCTTGTCTTTTAGTTTGTTTAATATTAGAAGAAACAATAAATTTAAGAATATCTGTTAATTTAGCGTCCGATGAATTATCAATAGTTTTTTCTATTACTTTGATATCACTAGCTGTTAAACCATGTCCTTCTTTAAGAATATAATCCCCATCTCTATGTAAGAAAACTAAATCTCTTTTAATCATAGTTTTAAGAAGGGCTTTAGCTTTTTTAGTGTCAATACTTAACCCATCTTCTAGGGCTTTTACTCCTAGAGCACCTCCTTCTTTTTTAAATACTTTTACAGCACCCTTAACCATTTCTTCTACTTGCTCCTTAATAGTTTCTTTAACACTAATTCTAGGTTGAGTATCAAACTCTTCCATATCATCATAAATAACTTCCGTTACGTCATTTACTAGTGATTTAAGTTTACCTGCTAATTCTGGTTTGTGTTGTTCAGCAAATGCCATTAAATTTAGGATACCATTATGTGCCATATCCCCTATAGTGTTGAATTCTTCAACTTTATAACTAGGATAAGTCATTCCATAATCACGAGCTTCCTGCATTACACCTCGATATTGATTTCCCATTTCATTTGCTAGTTCATCTAAAACATTCTCATCTCTTAAATTAAGAATCATTTTGGAAAATGTAGTAGCT
>Ga0099849_1000233_pt1 | contig 24749 bp, 6 predicted proteins | sample CB_VirMetaG_4_FD_78177 | JGI IMG/M metagenome (GOLD analysis project Ga0099849, IMG submission 78177) | Freshwater to marine saline gradient viral communities from Chesapeake Bay - CB_1508_1M Viral MetaG | ecosystem: Environmental > Aquatic > Marine > Coastal | place: USA: Chesapeake Bay... | reverse complement strand
TGCTCAAGAAAACTAAAAAATTTGACTCAGCCAACGAATTGCACGAAAAAATTCGTAATGATGCAGATTATGATGACTGGGAGTATGGAACTGAACCCACATATGGTAGACAAGTGCTCTAATTAACGACTAAATATAAAAAGGTTAGACCAAATACGTATCAGTGGCATCCGTTTCGAGAGAGTTTAGGGACATTAATTTATCATTTAAACGTCATCCGGTGACGAATGATATCCTGACGATCAAAAATGAGGATGCCATCAAACGTTCTGTTCAGAATATTGTTCTTACTATCGTTGGTGAGAAACCTTTTGAATCACTTTTTGGTACAAACATCAGTGATTCGTTGTTTGAACTGAATACATCATTACAAAACATCGGTATTAAAGAACAAATTCTGACATCTATAGGTAATTTTGAACCGAGAGTGAACAATGTGGATGCAACTGTCACCATTGACAGTGAAAGCAATGATATGTACGTCACGGTTCAGTATGATATTGTCGGTCTTCCCGTCCCTACTCAAACAGTAGACGTTCTTCTTTTCCCGGCTAGAGTATAATGGCTTTCGGTCAGTACGTTAATTTAGATTTTGATCAAATCAAAACGTCCATCAGAGACTATCTGAGGGCGAATTCGAATTTTACTGACTACGATTTCGAAGGTTCGAACCTTTCGATCATTTTAGACGCTCTTGCATATAATACTTACACTACCGCCTACAACACCAATATGGCGGTGAATGAAAGTTTTCTCGATTCCGCTACATTAAGAGAAAATGTTGTATCATTAGCACGTAATATTGGTTATGTTCCTCGTTCTCGTCGTTCAGCCAGAGCAAGAATTTCATTTTTGGCGACAGATTTGGATGATGTCGTCACATTAACCCTCAGAGCGGGTATTGTCTGTAACGGTGTTGCTGCAAATACCAGTTATATCTTCTCTTTACCTGAAGATATCACGGTAAACGTCATCGATGGTGTTGCCAGATTCGATGATATTGAAGTTTATGAAGGTTCTTTCATTCGACAGAACTTTACAGTCAATACGGCACAGTATAATCAGAGATATATTCTTCCAAATTCCTATATTGACACCTCTACGATCAATGTAAAGGTCAAAGTGAACCAAAGTGCATCAACATCGGTCACTTATAAACAAATTAACAACATTATTGGCATTACTTCGACCTCAAATTCGTATCTTTTGCAAGAAATCGAAGATGAAAGGTATGAAATTCTGTTTGGAGACGGAATTATTGGTCGAAAACTTGCAAATGAGAATTATGTCACTGTAAGTTACATCACAACCAGTGGAAAAGACGGAAATGGAGCTGCAGAATTCAGTTTTGTAGGTCAATTAGTCAATCAAGACGGTGGAATTATCGATCCAGGTAACGTTTCTCTTGTTACGACGAATCAACCAGCAAGAGATGGAGATAATATTGAGTCAATTTCGTCTGTAAAGTATTATGCACCGAGAATATACTCTTCACAGTACCGTGCAGTGACCGCATCGGACTATGAAGCTGTTCTTGCGTACATTTATCCAAATATTGAGTCTGTAAGTGCATATGGTGGAGAAGAATTAAATCCACCACAGTTCGGAAAAGTGTTTATTTCCGCAAAACCCAGAAATGGTGACTTTTTATCAGATTTTACGAAGAGAGACCTGATTCAGAAACTGAAGAGCTACTCGGTTGCGGGTATTGTACCCGAATTTATCGATCTGAAGTATCTCTATGTCGAATTGCAGTCATTTGTTTATTATAACACAAACTTTAGTGATGACCCCAACAATCTGAAGACTCTTGTATCAAGTGCATTGACCCAATACTCAAGATCTATCGATATTAACAAGTTTGGAGGTCGTTTTAAGTATAGTAAGGCTCAAACACTGATTGATGGAGTGAATGAGTCGATTACTTCTAACATCACCAGAGTTGTAATGAGAAGAAATATGAGTGCACAGATTGGTGTCTTTGCTCAGTATGAACTTTGTTATGGAAATCGATTCCACGTCGCACAATCTTCATACAATGTGGTATCAACTGGATTCAAGATCGTAGGTGTTAATGATACCATTTATATGGCAGATGAGGTCATTGATGCAAACAATGGTCGTATGTTCTTCTTCACATACACCGATGGAGGCACTCCAAATGTCATTAAACGGAATGCAGGAACGGTCAAATATGATGTCGGTGAAATCATTATAGATACTGTAAATATTCTATCAACCAACATATCAAATAACGTGATTGAAGTTCAAGCCGTGCCACATTCGAATGATGTGATTGGACTTCGTGATTTGTATATTCGTCTTGATATGACAAACACGAGTGTTACGATGATTCAGGATATTATCTCCTCTGGAGAAAATACGTCTGGTTCGAGATTTATCAGAGAATCAAGTTACAACGTTCCAACATACATCAGAAAATCGAGTTCACCGATTACCTCTACTGCGATTACGACGATTCCATCATCAGCTGGTTCAATTCAATCCTCAACAACGACCGTAGCCGGTTACACCTACTAATAGCGGAAAATATAAATGATCGACACCTCCATCCAAAGAGTTAAAATCAGTCAGGTAATTGAAAACCAGTTACCAGAGTTTGTTCAAGCTGAAAGTCCACTTTTTGTGGAATTCATGAAACAATATTATGTTTCACAAGAATATCAAGGTGGTGCTGTTGACATTGGAGAAAATATTGACCAGTATACTAAGTTTCAAACTTACGTTGGTTCCGCTACCACAGTATATACAGGTCTTTCTACAGATACTCAGTCATATTCAACCACCATCTACGTTGATAGTACTCTAGGTTGGCCAGAGAAGTATGGTTTGTTGAAAATTGATGATGAGATCATCACTTATACTGGCATTGGTTCAACCTACTTTAGTGGATGTGTTCGTGGATTCAGTGGTGTTGATGCGTTAGAAAGAAACACTAGACCAGACTTACTTTCTTTCTCTTCTACGGTTGGTGCAGCTCATACTGGAAGCACGAAAGTTTATAACCTCTCAAATCTTTTTATGAGAGAGTTCTTCAGTAATCTGAAGGCGACTTTTGCAAATGGATTTCAAAACAGAACATTTTCTAGTGAATTAGATCAGGTTAAGTTCTTACGTCAAGTCAAAGATTTCTTCAAGACCAAAGGTACGGAAGAAGCTTACAAAATACTCTTCAAAGTATTATACAACGAAAACGTTAACGTACTTAAACCATCACAATTCTTGTTTAAACCCTCTGACGCAGACTACAGCGTCACTCAGGATTTTGTCGTTAAGTCCATCTCTGGCGACCCTAGAGCGTTAAAAGGGTCAACCCTATTCCAAGATCAAGACGACACCGACAAGAACATTGTAGGCGCTTCTGGCGCTATCTCAGACGTAAAGGACTTCATATATGGTGGAGAACATTTTTATCAGGTAAGTGTCTCTAAAGACTCGATCTTCGGTAATTTTGTAATTCCTGGTAGAACCAGATTAACGAATAATGTATCAATCGGTGCAACTACAATTACGGTTGATACTACCGTTGGTTTCCCAACCAGTGGAAAGTTGCATCTGGTAAAAGACAACATTGTTGGTGTTGTTACTTATTCCGACAAGACTCTCAACCAGTTCTTGAACATTTCACCAATTCAGAAAGAGTATACGGTCTCTGATGAGGTGAGATATGGTAATGTCGCATATGGATATACTGCAACTTCGGACTCGAATAAAATTGAGGTATTGGTCACTGGTGTTCTGTCTCAGTTCAAAATTCCATCGAACACCATTTACTTCAACAAGGGAGATATCATTAGAGTAGGCAATCTCGGAATTAAGAAGAGTAGTGAGGATGTTAAATTCAGCTCTTGGATTCACAACATTGTAGTAAGACACTCACTTGTCACATTCGAACAGACATCAACCACTGGTGTCTATAATGTTGTCACAAATTCCCAACACGATTTCTATGAACAGGACTTTGTAGAAGTTCTTGATGGTAAGTTAAACGTTCTTGGATTGGGTCGCGTAACGAACGTTGTAAGTACCTCTACTTTTGTTCTTAGCGACTTACCAGGTATTGACCCTCTGGACGTAGAATTTGTCAGAAGAAGACTGAACAGAGGTAATAGTACCGTACACGATAATATCACAAAATATACCACAGACGTTCAGAATACATACGACCACGAAAGCGATAACCTCGAAGCCAGACCACCACATCCACACGTCTACGTAGCTTCTCCATCCATTCCAAGTCTGGGTCAACAACCTATTAGTGCCACAGATCGTTCAATTGAATGGACAGGTTCAACTGTTGGCGAAACTATTCAAGTTACATCAGGATCTGTAGATCACGGATTCTTCTCTGGGGAAGTTGTTAGATTTAACGTACTCAATGATACTGGTGTTCTTGGTAGTTTACTTGATGGCAAAAATTACTTCATCAGTAGAGAGAATGCAAACGAAATTAAACTCGCAAACTCACTTCCAGATCTTCTGAATGGAACGTTTGTAAATGCAACTGGTAGTGGTGTATTCAAAATTTCTATTCCAGACCTTGCAGGTAAGAAACTAGAACACCAGAGACTACTGAAGAGAATTTCACTTGACCCATTGTTTGATGGCCAAGAACGTCAAACCATTCCAGGGACAACTGGTATCCTAATCAATGGTACTGAGATTTTAAACTACAAGTCTGGTGACGTTGTATTCTTTGGTGGTATTGATAAAATCGATGTTCTTTCTGGTGGATCTAATTATGATGTTGTCACCCCTCCCTCAGCGACTATTGAAAGTAATGCTGGAGCCGGTGCAAGTATAACGGTCAATGTAAAGGGTTCCTTCTCAAGAATTGATGTCGTTGATCCTGGTTTCGATTATGTAGAGACTCCTATTATCGAAATTTCTGGAGGTAATGGTAAAAACGCAACCGCACAGGCAGTTCTCAAACAAATCGACCATTTTATTGACTTTGATGCATCGTCATCGGGTAGTGTAATCAATATTAATAATAATACTCTTGGATTCACAACCTACCATAAGTTTAGAGATGGTGAGGCTGTAATCTATAAAACTTTCACAGGAACTGGCGCAATCGGGATTGCAACAGACCCAGCAGTTGTTGGTATTCAAACCACGCCGGATCAAAGCCTGATTGATAACGAGGTTTACTACGTTGCAAGAATTAATCCCACAACAATTCAACTTGCAAATGACCGCAACAGTGCATTAACAAGAAACAATATCATCAACATCACTGGTTTTGCTGATGGTATTCAGAGATTTGAAAGTCTGGAGAAGAAGAGAGTTATCGGACAAATTATTGTTGAAAATCCTGGTGAAGGATATGAAAACAAGAGAAGACTGATTGCTCCTACTGGTATCAATACGTATTCAGATTACATTGAATATCAAGACCACGGCTTTGCAGATGGTGAAGTCGTTAGATACTCTAATTCTGATATTTCTATTGGTGGACTTCAAACCACACAAGATTATTATGTGTTGAAAGTTGATGATAATAGGTTCAGATTAGCTGCAGCTGGCATTGGAACTACACTTTCCGATTTGAACTATCTGACAAAACAGTATGTTGGACTTACGTCTATTGGTGCTGGTAATCACGTCTTTAACTATCCACCAATCGTTGTTAATGTAAAAGGTAGAATTGGTATTAACACTTCTGCACCAGAGAACTATCACGCAGTTGTGAATCCTGTTGTAAGGGGAAGTATCACATCAGTTAACGTAGAAGAGTCGGGAATCGGTTACGGTTCATCTACGATCCTGAACTTTGCAATTAGACCCACAGTCAGAGTTTCTTCTGGATCATCTTCAGAATACAGAGCGATTGTAAGTGATGGAAAGATTCAATCCGTCATTATCACAAAATCTGGTACTGAATACAGTTCACCACCAGATATCTCAATCTTTGGTGATGGTGTAGGTGCAAAGGCTATTGCATCTATCAGTAACGGTAGAGTTTCAAAGATCACCATTCTGAATGGTGGTGTTGGTTATACCACATCGAGTGTTGTAGTATCTGAGAACATTCCTGGTACTGGGGTTAAGTTCTTACCTCAAATCAGTAGTTGGAATATTAACGATGTTAAGAGACACGAAAACATCGTTACTGATGATGATGGATTCTTGACCAGAGGTGACAACGATAATGGAATGAAGTTTACTTCGTTCTATGCACCAAGACAGTTAAGAAGAGTACTGAAACAGAAAAATAGTGATGGAACTTTTGATTATGCACAAAATGACTTGACTCTGGTCAATAACGCAGAACAGGCATCTATCAAACACTCACCAATCATTGGTTGGGCGTATGATGGCAACCCAATCTACGGCCCATATGGATATGATCGACAGGATGGTGGTTTAGCTAGAATTATGAAGTCTGGATATACTCTTAAGACATCCAGAACATCCGGTCCACCATTAAGTCTCTTCCCTCTTGGATTCTTCATTGAAGATTATGAGTACACTGGAAATGGCGACCTCGATAGAAATAATGGTCGTTATTGCATCACTCCAGATTATCCAACTGGTACATATGCATACTTTGCAACAATTGACCCCAATTCCAATCAAACCAGCGGAGCTTTCAAAAACTATCGTGCTCCACAATTCCCATATCTGATCGGTGATAAGTTTACTGCAAAACCCGATGACTACAACTTTGTAGAGACTAATAATCAAAACACAGACTTAAACTCTACAACTCTCAGAAGAAACAACTATCCATACAAAATTGGATTTGCCGGTGCAACGTATGATGGAGTTTATGATAGCACAAAACTAGTCAATCAAGAAGCCGTTGTTAACTATGCATCACCTGGCGACATTAGGTCATATACTGTCGAAAGTGCAGGTTCTAATTACAAGGTTAATGATAAGTTAATTACCAGACAAAGTGGTAGTGGTAATGGTTTCGATGCGAAGGTTTCCAGTGTTGTTGGAAGTGATATTGTATCAATCGGTTCAACCGTTTTAAGAATAGACAATATTACTTTTGGATACAATAATAGAAATGGTAATGTAACTGGTTTCTCAACACAACCTCACGGTCTGGCCGTTGGTGATATTATCAATGTATCTGGATTATCCACTGATGCACTGAAACAGATTAGTGGAAGACATAGAATTGGATTTAACACTTCATTCTTGATTCTGAATACAGGAATTGGAACCACTGGTTCTACTGGTATTATCACCAGCCTTTCGGTTAGTGGTAATCTGACTCAACTGAACATTGAATCTAACGATATCATTGGCATTTCTTCAGAACAGATGTTAGTTCTGAATATCGATACTCTGAACAACAAGGTCAGAGTTAAGAGAGAGTATGATGGTGTTGTTGGAACTGCTCACTCAGGTACTTCACTGATTACAGTTCTGAATAGAATTATTCAGTATAATATTGGTGTCAGTACAAACTTGATTACCAATAGAAACATACCATATTATTTCAATCCTTCCGAAACTCTTGCACTGGGTTCTACTGCCGGAGTTGGTATTGGTTCAACTATCAATTATTCGTATAAAGTTGTTGGTGGAGGTTCTACTTCCAGATTTATTCCAACCCAAACTGCATATCTGCCAGATCACGGATTTGTAACTGGTCAAGAGTTAACATACTCGAACGGAGATGATACCTCAATCCAAGTTTACAATGGCATCTCAACATTCTCACTACCAAATAAGTCGATTGTCTATGCAATCAATGCAGGTAAAGACCTCCTGGGTATTTCAACAAACCCTGTCGCAATTGGCTCTACTGGATCTGTAGTTGGTATCGCTTCGACCGCATATCGTTTGTTCTTCAGTGGATTTGGATCTGGTCAGGCTCATAGTCTCACACCAAGAAAATTTGAAGTAACCGGTTTCGTTGAGAAGGTTATTGGAACCATCGTTTGTAAAGAACCTCACGGACTATTGCAAAACGATAGAATTCAGGTATCACTAACACCTGGTATCACAACATCATATGCAATCAAGTACAACGAGACTACTAAGAGAACAATCGTAGCACCAAGAACTTTTGGTGCAGCTGGCATTAATACCAATATTTCTCTGTTGACCGTTGAAAATCATAAGTATGAAACTGGAGATAAGGTACTATACACGTCAAATAACCCAGCGGTTCCTCTCGTTAACAATCAAATCTATTTCGTTGTTAGAAGAGACAAGAACTCATTTAAACTTGCCGAAACTTATTACAAGGCAACTAAGTTCATTCCAGAAACCATTGGAATTACATCAACTGGCTCTAATCACGAAATTGGTCTGATTAATCCAAAACTGAGACTTACTCGTGGATATAGAGTTGGATTTGCAGTATCTGATACGTCCCTCGGACAAACGGTTCTTGGAAAGAGAACATCTTCCTTTGACTTTAATCTGTACCGCGACCAAACATTCATCAAACCATACTATTCTAATACAGAAGAAACTGGTTTCCAAGTTGTCGGAGTCGGAACTGTTGGTGTAACCACGACTGCAAGTGTTGATCTGTTGTTGACAGATAACACTCCACAACAACTCTTCTACAAGTTGACGCCAGTCAATTTAGATATTATCTCCGATAATAAAAAGACACCTGTTATTGATACAGATGTAATCAGCTACTCCAGTTTGAATGTTTTTGATAGTCAGTATAATGGAGTATTCAATGTAACTGGTATTGGTAGTACAACCTTCTCATTCAACTTGCCAGGCGAACCAGAAAAGGATAATTATAACTCTACCGAGACTACGTTACTGAAGTACGCTACTATTGCACCTCAAGTATCTGGCCCTATTGATAAGGTACAAATCATATCCAAAGGAAGAGGATATGATACCATTCCTGTGGTCACTGCAATTGCATCTACAGAAGGAGTTGGTGGAATTGTTAAGTTGGTCAGTGACAATATTGGTGTTCTTAGAAATTACACAGTCAAGAACATCGGATTTGATTATTCGGCGGACAGAACACTTCGTCCATCGGTAAGATTACCTCAAATTATTAAACTTGATAGACTGTCAACTATTTCAAATATTGGCATCACCTCTGGTGGTAAGAATTATATCGAACCTCCAAAAGTTATTGTTATTGACCGAGTAACTGGTTCAGTAAATGAAAATGTTCTTACTGATGTAGAGATTCAAGGAACTTCAGTTTCTAAGGTAGAAATTCTTAGAAACACAAATGATCTTTATGATACAAATCCAAGAGTACTCGCAACGAACAACTCCAATGGTGTAAAAGTATCGGATGTTTCTTTCACTAGTGGAACAAACACTGTCACTCTGACTTTGGATGGAGCTTTCACATCTCAAACATATCCATTTGTTATTGGAAGACAGATTTTTGTAGAAAATATTGGTATTGCTTCCACTGGTAGTGGATACAACTCATCCGATTACAACTACAATTACTTCACCGTCACTGGAGTAAATACAAATCCTGGTGGTGGTAATGCAACGGTTTCTTACCAGTTAGACTCAAGTGTTACTAATGCAGGTATCTTTAGTGGTGGCTCTTCTTCTGGAAGAGTAGTTCCTTTCGAAGATTTGCCTGTTTTCAATATCACTATCAGACCCAACCAATTTAGTGTTGGTGAGATTGTAAGCACTGGAGATAAGTTTGGAACAGTTGTTTCTTGGAATGAGGTAAACAAGTATCTTAAAGTTATATCTACGAACGACAATTTTGCGGTAGGGGAAAGAATTAATGGAACTTCATCCAAATCAATTGCACTAATTCAAGAAGTCATTGACTTCAGCTCTTACTTTGATATTGAATCAAACTCAACTGTCATTAATGGGTGGCAGAGAGACACAGGTAAACCAAGTGAATCTCTTCAGAGAATTCCTGACAATGATTATTATCAAGTGTTCTCATATTCTTTGGAAAGTCCCATTGAATTTGAAAAGTGGAGAGACCCAGTAAGTTCACTGGCTCACGTTGTAGGATTTAAGAAATTCTCTGACCTTCAAATCGTATCGATTGCTTCTACGGATTCCAAGAACCGTAGAACCGCATCAGTTGGTGTTTCTTCAGACGTAACATCAAGTTTGGTTGACCTTATTAGTCAAGATGAGTCCGTCTTCAACAGTTATGACTTTGACCTCGTTAGTGAAAATTCAAAAGTAATCAACGGTGAACTTGCTTCCGATGAAATCAAGTTTAGTAATCGTATTCTCACGGATTACATCGAATCTAGAACGAACCGTGCCATTTCTATTGATAGTGTAAGTTCGGAGTTCAATGATGAACCTAGATCTACTGCATATTCCGAAATCTCTAGTTTTGATATTAATGAAATCAGAAGTGCCAAGTACTATGTTCTCATTTTTGACAGAAGATTCAGTGGTGAGAAAGAAATCATTGAAGTTAATGTTGTTCACGATGGTTCTAATGCATACATTGTTCCATTTGGAAGAGTTGAGACCCAGATTGATCTTGGAACATTTGATTTTGTAATTGCTGGAGCCACAGGTTCTCTTAGATTCGTTCCTGCTAAGTTTAAGTCAAATAACTATGCACTCAGAATCTTATCTCAACAAACCTACGTTGATACTAAGGTGGGTGTTGGATCTACTGAGATTGGAACTGGATATAAGATTATCTCTGGTTCTGCGGGTGTAAGTTCTTCGGCTTCACCAGTTCCATTCCAGGTGGTTGGATTTGGAACCACTTCATTTACAACCACAAAACTCTTTGTAGAAACTACAGAAACCACAGGCGAACAAAGAAGTCAAATTAATGAGTTGATTCTGTTACAAGATGGAACTGAAGCCTATCTGTTGGAATATGGTCAAGTAGTTGCAGAAAACTTCTCTGCAACCAGTGTTCCTAGTGTTGGTCTTGGAACTTTTGGTGCAGATGTTACGGCGGGTATCACGAGTGTTTACTTCACGCCTCTCGCGGGTGTTGGTGTAACGATGAGAATTCATCAGACATCATTTGACAGTGCAGCCACTGGTATTGGTAGTACATCGATTGCATTGTCTCAGATTCTGACCACAACCACTTCGATCGGTTCGACTGCAACCCCACAAGCGACACGTATTAGTGGTTTCTCATCAAACGTCTATCAGTCTGCAAATTGTCTGGTTGAAATTAATGATACCACAAATAATAGATATGAAGTTACTCAGGTAACCCTGATTCACGATGGAACCGATATCTACTTCAATGAATATGGAAGTTTCAACAACTTCAATGGAGTTGGTATTGGAACTATTGGTGTTGGTTACTCTGCAACTGGCTCAGACCTTGAGTTGTTACTCACTCCACCTGCAAATACCGACGTTACTACGAAGGTACTTCAATATAACCTCACCGAAACTGGTGGTTCGACTGGAATTGTAAGTTTTACAAATTCAACTCTGCAGAGTGAGGATAGTTTCTACACAGGAACCGAAAATGACATTATATTCTCATTCAATCTAAAACATAGAGGAGATTCCGTATTCCACAAGGTATTTGATGCTTCAAATCCAGCTGTTGTGGATATTACTAACAACTCGTTTGTTGTCAATAACCACTTCTTCACCACTGGAGAAAAGATTACCTATACACCAACTGGTGCAGGTACTACAATGAGTATTGGTATCGGAACTACGTCTATCGTTGGTTTTGGTACTACCGATAAACTACCATCCACACTGTATGTTGTTAAGGTAGCCGAGAATAAGTTCAAGGTTGCAGCAAGTGCAACTGAGGCTCTTCAGAATGTTCCAAGTGTTCTTGACATCACCACAGTCGGTGTTGGAACCACTCACGCATTTACCGCACAGAAACTGAACTCCAAGATGTTGGTTACTTTGGACAATAACATCCAAAGTCCGTTGATTCAGTCTCCAATCAATGCAGGTCTTTCCACCGCAATGAATACTGGTACTGATTTTATGAGAATGACAGGTATTACGTCATTCTTCTCTGGTGATGTTGTAAAGGTAGATGATGAGTTTATGAAGATTGATACCATCGGTATTGGTGGAACTAACCTTGTTCTGGTTAAGAGAGCACAACTTAACTCTGCATTGGCATCTCACAGTGCAGGTTCTACTATTACCAAATATGTTGGTAACTATAATATTGTACAAGATACAATCAACTTTGTTGAGGCTCCGAAGGGTCAGAAGGGTCCAGTTGGACTTACCACGACATCAACATTTGCTGCTAGAGCGTTTACCAGAACTGGTATTCCAGATAGTACAGAAGATACTTACACAAACAACTACGTATTTGATACGATTGAAGACCAGTTCACTGGCATTGCATCTGCATTCGTTCTTAAATCCGAAGGTCAGGACGTAGTTGGTTTTGCAACAAATACTGGTGTAATCCTTGTCAATGAAATCTTCCAGAATCCAACATCTCCTGATGACTACCTAATCACCGAGACCGCAGGTATTTCTTCTGTTCGTTTCACTGGTGCAGGTGTATCTGTAAGTTATGACACCAACGTTTCATCTATTCCTAGAGGTGGAATTATCGTTTCTGTTGCAGAAACAAGTTCGTTTGGATATCAACCACTGGTAGCTGCTGGTGGAACCGCTGTTGTATCCATTGCAGGAACCATTTCTTCAGTTTCGATTGGAAACAGTGGTTCTGGTTATAGAGTAGGTGTACAAACAAACATTATCGTTAAGGCAGTTTCAAATTCTGGTATTGTCACCATCGGTCGTGCAAATGTAACTGCTGGTCTTGTAACCTCAGTAACCATCACAAATCCTGGTTCAGGATTTACATCCACCAATCCACCAATTCTTGAGTTTGATGCACCACTCAACTATGAGAATATGAGACTCGTTGGAAGCCCAACTGGTATTGGTGCGTCTGTCACCGTTCGTGTTGGTCTTGCTAAGAGTGTAATTAGTTTCAATATTACAAATTATGGATACAACTATAAAGTTGGTGATGTTCTCGAACTTGCCACAGACAATCAAGCAGGTATTCCTACAGATGCATCTGTTGGTGCCGCATTTACATCATTTAGACTGACCGTAACCGAGACTTTCAACGATAGTTTTGCTGGTTGGACATTTGGAGAACTTGAAAAACTGAATACATTTGAAGATTTGTTTGATGGTGAGAGAAAAACATTTAACTTGACTAAGACAGTTGGTGCAAGTGAAACTCTTCTGACTCTCAGAGCATCCAAGGGTTCACCTATTCGTGTAGAGGATAATCTCCTTATCTTCAGAAACGATATTCTCCAGATTCCTTTTGAAAGTTATGTGGTTGCAGGTGGTTCACAGATTACATTCTCTGAAGCTCCTAAGTTTGGAGACAAGTTAAGAATATACTTCTACCGCGCATCGGATAATGATGTCACCGCTGTTGACATTTTAGAGACAGTAAAACCTGGTGATAAACTGACAATCAATTCCTATCCAGATTTTGGACTCGGTATTAGATACCAGGAACTTCCCAGAACGGTAACTGGTATTACAACTGCCGATGTTGTATCAACCAACACTTATATTGATGTTGGCGTCACGACCGACAGGTCTTTAGAGAGACCCGTAACTTGGAAGAAACAAGTTTCCGACGTGATTATTGGAAATCTTGATGTCACAAAGGATAGACCTGAACTGGAAGCTGGAATCAGACCAGTATCATACATCATTAACAATGTCTCGGCTGCATCCACAGAAGTTTTTGTTGACACTGCGGTTCCATTCTTCAATGAAGTTGATGACCTTGCAGAAGTTGATCAAAGTGTTCTCATCCTCGATAGAACTGAAAAGGTCGGTGTTGCTGCAACTGCCCTGGTTTCAATTGCTGGAACGATCTCAAGTATCGTTATTTCCGATGGTGGAGCTGGTTTCACCACTGCACCTAAAGTTTCTATCGGTGTAACCGCTGGTATTGGAACAATCTTCTCTGGTATTGGTATCACAATGAACACCAACGCAACTGGTGTTGCAGTTCTTTCGGGCCTTGGAACAGTCGCTTCTATCAATATTGTGAATGCTGGTGCTGGTTACACAAACACCAAACCACCAGTAGTAATGGTTGAACCAGAAGCTCAAACCAATAGCACACTTTCTAGTGTTAAGTTTGAAGGTGATTTTGGTATCATTACTGGCATTGGTACTACTTCAGTGGTTGGTATTGCAACAACAGGTCTTACCTTCGATCTCTTCATTCCATTGGATTCCCCACTGAGATCTTCTGCAACAATGACCACTCCAATAACTGCAAGTGGTATTCAAACAAACTACTACTTCATTGTTAGTGATTCAAACACTGGTAATGGTTTGACTGCTTTTGGTGATGCATCTGGTACATCAACTGTTGGTATCGGCACTTCGTTTATTGATAACATTTACAAAGTTATGGCTGTAGAAAGTGTATCTGGTAGTGCAATTGGTGTTGGGGTTACAACACTGGTTAGAGTTACCGTGAGTGTCAATTCTACCGCAAATGTAAGCACTGGAAGCAGTGAAAACTTTGGTAGATACTCTTGGGGTCGTCTACACGACTTCGTAAAAGTTGATACAAGTCAGTTCAATGTTATTAATAACGATGGTGTGACTGGTATCGTCACTGGACCGGTAATTATCAGAACCAGAGACCTTAAAGAGGCCTACATTTAGACATAAATAAAACAAAAAGTCCTTCAAAATGTCAGCTATTATAACTGATCAACTTCGTATAGTTAATTCGGAAAGTTTTGTAGCGGGTATAGCTTCAACGTCAAACAGTTATTATGTTTGGATTGGCTTACCCAACGCTACTGAGTTTGACTCTAATTGGAATGAAAATCCTCCTGCACCAAAAGATGCATTTAATGAGGAAAATGATTATTGGGATACGATGATCGCATTGAAGCGTATCAATGCATCGGACGCTGTAAGAGTGGTGAGAAAACTTGACTGGACATCTGGTACTACGTATGAGATGTACAGACACGACTATTCCAGATCTAATCTTTCACCACAAACAAGTTCTACGAACTTGTATGATACTAATTTTTATGTGGTAAACTCTGATTATAGAGTCTATATTTGTCTTCAAAATGGTACTGATCCAGAGAACCCAGATGGTAGACCTTCTCTGGACGAACCACTCTTCACAGACCTTGAGCCAAGATCGGCTGGTAGTTCGGGTGATGGATATATTTGGAAGTATCTTTATACAATCAAACCAACAGATTTGGTTAAGTTTGATTCTACTAGTTTCATTCCCGTTCCACAGAACTGGGAAAGCAACAACGACGTAGCTGCAGTTAGAAATAATGCTTCAACGAGTGGTCAACTCAAAATTGTAACTATCACCAACAGAGGTGTTGGTTACGGTACTGCAACCACTTATAACAATGTTCCTATTGAAGGTGATGGCGATGGCGCTACCTGTTCAGTCGTAGTTAACGCTGCTGGCAAAATTAACTCCGTTGAAGTGACTGATGGTGGTTCAAATTACACTTTTGGAACTGTCAATCTTTCGAGAGTTGGACTGACAAACCCATCAGGTTCTACCGACGCAGCATTTAATGTCATCATTCCTCCACAAGGAGGTCACGGTGCAGATGTTTATAGAGAACTTGGAGCTAACAGGGTTCTGATTTATTCTAGACTTGAAAATGATATAACTAACCCAGACTTCATTACTGGCAACCAGTTTGCTAGAATTGGAATTGTTAAAGACCCTTATGCATATGGGTCCACTAATAAACTCACACTGTCCAGGGCCAGTGCAGTTTATGCACTTAAACTGACTGGGGCTGGATCTACCAATACCTCATTTACTCCAGATAACTTTGTTACACAGAAGATTGGTATTGGGTCTACTGCAGTTGGTAGAGTAGTTAATTGGAACTCTACTACAGGAGTTTTAAAATATTGGCAAGATAGAAGAGTTGCAGGATTCAATACAGATGGTACTGCAGATACCAGTCCAGACTATGGATACAAATTGTTTAGATTCACATCTTCTCCAACCACTGGTGCTGGAACCACAGTTTTTGGTGGATCAAACAACCTGAACATCGATACCAATTTTGGTACATCTGTTGCTCCTGGCCTCTCGACCTCGATAAATAATAGGACATATAACTTAGGAATGAGCTTCGTACAAGGTGTTGCAAATCCTGAGGTTGAAAAATACACTGGTGAAATCATCTATGTTGACAACAGGGCATCTGTGACCCGTAGTTCACAACAAAAAGAAGACATCAAAATCGTATTGGAATTCTAAAAAACTATGCCACAGGAAACTAACCTTAACGTCAGCCCATATTTTGACGATTTCGATAAGAATAAAAATTATCAGAAAGTTTTGTTCAAGCCTGGCATTCCTGTTCAGGCTCGAGAACTAACTACACTTCAATCGATTTTACAAAACCAGATTGAACAGTTTGGAACTCACTTTTTCAAAGAGGGTTCGAAGGTAATTCCTGGCAACTTAACATATAATAATTCATTTAAGTGCGTTGAACTTGAACCAACCTTTTTATCAGTACCAATTTCTCTTTACATTGATAGATTAGAAGGTACTAGAGTTACAGGACAAAGGTCTGGTGTAACTGCGACTGTTGTAAAAATTATTACTGCAGAAGAGTCAGAAAGAGGAAATATTACACTTTACTTAAACTATGAAAGGTCTGGTTCATCAGACTTTGCTCAAGAGACGTTTCTTGATGGAGAAAGTTTACTTACAAGTACAGATATTGTCTATGGACTGAGTGTTATTGCAACTAATCAACCTTTTGCAAACACTATTGCCACTAATGCAACGTCAGTCGGCTCTGCAATGTCGATTGGTGATGGTGTATATTTTGTAAGAGGTAACTTTGTTCAGGTCGAGAACCAAACTCTCATTCTTGACCAGTACAGTCAACTCCCAACTTATAGAATTGGATTCCAGGTTTTAGAAGATATCGTAACTGCAAACGAAGATCTGGGTCTTAATGATAACGCTTCTGGATTTACCAACTTTGCAGCTCCTGGTGCAGACAGATTCAGAATTTCTCTGAGATTATCCAAGAAGAGTCTGAATGACCTGGCAGACCAAAACTTTGTAGAGATTGCTCGTGTTGAGTTTGGTACTCTTGTATCATTCGTTCAGGAAACTCAATACAATTTGATTCGTGATGCTCTTGCAAAAAGAACATACGAAGAATCTGGTGATTATTATGTGAAACCATTCGAAGTTTTCATCAAAGAATCATTAGATAATAAAGTTGGTAATAGAGGAGTATATACCGCAGAACAAACCACAGCTGATGGAAATGTTCCCTCAGATAATTTGATGGCTATTCAGGTAAGTCCTGGAAAGGCTTACATCAAAGGTTATGATATTGAGAAGATTGCTCCAACTTTTATTGATGCTGCAAAGACAAGAACTACTAAAAATATTCCGCAAGAATCAGTTCCTTATGTAACTGGTAATCCGTTATTCGTCAATAACGTATATGGTTCTCCTTCTTTGGGAATTGGAACCACTGCGACTGTTGCCCTCGTTAGCACACGAAGAGCGGGCCTGACAACCGTTGGCACCGCGCCTGGCGGCGAAGAAATTGGTGTTGGTAGACTCTATGACTTCAAGGCTCAGTCTGCAAGTTATGTAAACGAAGCCACACTTTATGAAACTCGTTTGTTTGACGTTAAACTTTTTACCAAGATTAACGTTGGTACAGCTATTACTTCGATTAGTGTTTCCGACCATATCGAAGGTTCTAGAAGTGGTGCCACTGGTTTCGTAAGGTCTAGTGGTTCAAATGTAACAGAATTGACCCTCGTTGACGTACTTGGACAGTTCTTCAAAGATGAGAGTATTATCATCAATGGTGTTAATAACGGAAGAACAATTACAAAAGTAAAACACTATAATATTGACGATGTAAAATCATTATCAAGTTCTGTAGGTGTTTCTACGTTTGAAGCTGATGTTGTACTGAATGAGGTTGTAAGACTATCTAACTCAATTTCAGGAACTTTCCAACTTGTTAATACTGGTGGAAATACTGGAATTATCTCTGCGTCTGGTTCCAACTTTGCAGGTATTGTCACAACAGGCAATATCATCAGTTACAGTAGAGCTGGTCAAGACGTTCTGACCTACAATAAAGTTGTTGGTGTCAACACTTTAGGTACGATTGTTGATATTGTTGGTGTCACGACCATTCCTAATGTTTGTGATGGTGGTGTTCCAACTTCTGCAACAACAATTACAGACCTGTTGCGTAGAGATACACTCTTCAGTATTACCGAGAATAGTCTGACAACTCCTCTTCTGAAGAGAAACATCGAAAGTCTTGATGTAACTTCGACTACTGTTCAACTCAGAAAACAGTACTCGGATATTACAGTAACTAATAATTCATTTACCTCACCCAACGCAGGTTCTAACCTGTTCTATCAACCATTTGATGAAGAGAGATATTTCATCTCTTATGATGATGGTACTGTTGAGCCACTGACAGAAAGTCAGATGACTTTGGCTGCTGATAATAAAACGGTAACTTTCGTTGGTCTTTCTAAAGCCAGTGGAAAGGCGAATCTGTTTGCGACAGTTCTGAAAGCGAAAATCAAGAACAAACTCAAAAAGTCTAACGACGCAAACACAATTATCATCACTCGTTCCAAAGACCAAGCTTCGGGCATTGGAACAAATACACTGAACGATGGTTTGACTTATAGTAGAGTCTATGGAACCAGAGTTCAGGATAGAAAGATTTCACTGAATGTGCCAGAAGCAGTAGAATTACTGGCAGTATTCGAGTCGAATGATTCTGGTGATCCTGATCTGCCAACTTTGACCCTTGGTGCATTCTCTGGTCCAAGTGGAAATAATGCCGATTTGATTGTTGGTGAAAATCTCACTGGTATTGACAGTAATGCGGTTGCTATCGTTGTTGAAAAACCAAGTTCATCAACAACTGGTATTGTATATCTGAATGAAAACAGATTTAATGTTGGTGAGAGAGTAAGTTCTTCAAAATCTGGTGTAACCGCACTGGTTGCAGCTACGACTAATGGTGATAAGAATATTACAAACCAATATTTCATCTTCACTAACGATAAGTCAACATATTATGACTATTCATACATTGAAAGAGATAAGAACGCACCTGAACCCAGAACAAGACTGAAGATTGTATTCAAGAATCTTTATGTGGAAGCTAGTGATGATGGCGATTTCTACAATGCTTCTAGTTATCCATCAGATCTTGATAGACAGTTGGTTCCAATCAACTCTTATTACAATATGATTACCAGTGATTTGATTGATATCAGACCACGAGTAAGTGAATATAACACAACATCAACAAGATCACCATTTGAGTTCTCTTCTAGACCTTTTGCTGCTTCTGGGGCTAGCATTAATGATCCTCTCGTTCCAGATGAATCATTGGTTGTATCTTACAACTACTATCAATCAAGAAGAGATAGACTGTTCTTAGATAGAGACGGTAAGTTTACCTATGTTGTTGGTTCTCCATCAGATGACCCAACAGAACCACAAATTGTAGACGACGCTATAGAGATTGCTAAAATTTATGTGCCTCCTTACGTTTATAACATCAAGGATGTTATCGTACAGAGAACGCCACATAAGAGATTTACAATGAAGGACATTGCAGGTCTCGAAAGAAGAATTGAGAATATTGAATTCTATACTCAACTCTCACTTCTTGAAACAGAAACTAGCAACCTGCAAATTGTAGATGCAAATGGACTGAATAGATTCAAGTCTGGATTCTTCGTTGATAACTTTAAGTCACACGATGCACACCACATCGCACACATTGACTTCTCTGCAAGTATTGATACCAAAGATGGTATCTTGAGACCTGGACATTACACAACTGCAATCGACCTTATTCCTGGTTCTCAGGCTTTAGTCGGTGTTGGAACAACATCCAATGCAGATGTTGACCTCAACTTTATTAATGATATCGATGGTCAGAACATTAGAAAAACTGGTAGACTCATCACACTCAATTATGTTGAGCGTAGATATTTTGGACAACCATTTGCTTCTAGAGTTGAGAACGTAACTCCATTCCTTGTTACATTCTATGCTGGTGAAATTGAACTCACACCAAACTCGGATACTTGGATTGATACCACCAGAGTCAATGCAAACACCGTAAGACAGACTGCTGCATATGATGCATCCGTTGCAATTCTCGGTGTCAATACTCAAACTGGATTCAGTGAAGTTAACTGGGGTGCTTGGGAAACTAACTGGACATCTGAGAGAGTTACGAATACCAGAATTGAAAGTAGTGTTTCTCAGGGAGCTGCAAGATCTAACGTTACTGCTGTTGATTTCTCTGGTAATACCGTAAATGCTGGTACACAGAACTTCAATGATCGTTCTGCTTCTGGAAGAAGTAGAGTCAATATTACTGCACAAAATAACCTTACCAACTTAGCTACAAGAACAACCACCACCACAACTAGAGACACGTTCACCTTAGAAAGAACGATGCAAGACATCGAAATTTCTACTGGTCAGTCTAGAGATGGTATTCAGTGGCAAATTACACCAACCGAAACTAGAGATAGTCTGGGTGACAGAATTGTAAGCAGGGACATTATTCCCTTTATGAGATCTAGAAACGTTGAATACAGTGTTTCTAAGTTAAAACCACTTACTCGTTTCTATGCATTCTTTGATGGTATTGATGTAACACAATACCTCACACCTAAACTTCTGGAAATCACAATGTCTTCCGGAACGTTCAGAGTTGGTGAGACCGTATTTGGTTATACCCCCAGTGAGCTAACGTCAGGCAGCCCACCATCATTTGTTTTCAGAGTATGTACTCCTAACCACAAAGAAGGCCCATTCAATGCACCAACCAATAATTACGGTATTAACCCTTATGTAAATAATGCAACTATTCCAACCAACTACTCAACATCTTCAACCCTGTTGAACGTTGATACCTTTAGTTTGGCTTCTCAAGCACAAGGTCAGTTTAGAGGTCAGGTTAGAAATGGTATGTTATTGAGAGGTCAAACAAGTAGAGCTCAAGCAACGGTTTCCAACGTAAGACTGATTAGTGATGCAATTGGAAAACTTCAAGGTTCTTTCCAAATTCCAGACCCCAATCGTTCGGCTAACCCAAGATGGGAGACTGGAACTAAGACACTTAAGTTCACTACAAGTTCAGTAAACTCTCTAATTGCTGGAATCGTCAGTAGTTCTGCTGAAGCTAACTTCTATGCACAAGGTGAACTGCAAACTGTTCAGGAACAAATTCTGAGTACCAGAGTTCCACAAATTCGTAGAATCGACCATACGGATACCAGAGTTCTGAGAGATACGACATCCAGACAACTTGGCCCAGACAGATTAACAGTTAATACTGAAACTCTGGCTCAAACTGTGGACGTTGATACTGCTCAGGTTGCAACACAACAAATTACTGGTGTTGATCTTGATGTTATTGAACAGAATATCTTTAACATCACCAACATTACAAACGTTACAAACAACACCACTATTAATAATAATAATTTCGGGGGGAGAGACCCTCTTGCACAAACATTTACTGTTGGTGAAGCAACTGGTGTCTTCCTGACTAGTGTTGATATCTTCTTCCAATCTAAGGATGATACTCTGCCAGTCACCCTTGAAATCAGAACTGTAGATACTGGATTACCAACATCTAAAGTTCTGCCATTTAGTGTTGTTGATTTGGAGCCAGCAAGAGTTAATGTCTCTGAAAATGCTTCAGTTGCAACTAGATTTACATTCAGCTCTCCTGTTTACCTTGCAGGTGAAACTGAATATGCTGTTGTTCTTCTGAGTGACTCAACGAATTATAGAGCTTGGATTGCAAGAATGGGCGAGATTGACATCTCAACCGTTGGACTGCCTGATGCACAACAAATCATCATCAGTCAACAACCATATCTTGGTTCACTGTTCAAGTCACAAAACGGTGGAACTTGGGATCCAAGTCAGTATGAAGATTTGAAGATGACCTTGTATAAGGCCGTCTTTGATACCAGACCAGGTGCTGCAAGATTCTTTAACCCTGTTCTGAGTGAGGGTAACAGACAAGTCATTACTCTGCCTTCCAACCCTGTTGAAATTCTTTCCAGAAGAGCAATCGTTGGTCTCGGAACAACTTTTGCATCTCCTGCGGGATTGGTTCCTGGTGTTACAATTACTCAGTCTGGTAATCTGAATGCCTCTGCAAAACTTATCAACACGGCTGGTATTGCTAGTGTTGGGTCAGATACATTCTCAATCACTAATCCTGGTGTTGGATACACACCTTCCAGCGGAAGTCTAACTTATCCCAGTGTTCCACTTCGAGCATTGACTGGTTCTGGAGTTGGAATGGTTGGTGACGTAACAGTTACCAATGGCGAAATTTCTGCGGTGACTGTGACTAATGGTGGAAGAAACTTTGCAGTGGGTGACACTGTTGGAGTAACCACTCTTGGTTTGGGCAATGGAAATGGTGCGGTTCTCTCTGTTGGAATTGTAACCTCTCTCAACACTCTTCTTCTGGATAACGTTCAAGGTTCATTCATTAGTGGTGTTGGAACCATAACATTTGATAATGGTTCAAACGTAGTTGTTGTTGGCAACGGTTGCACAATCAGTTCCTTCGATGTTGATTCAACCTATGATGGTCTGCACTTCAAGGTTCTGCATCGTTCTCACGGAATGCACGCCTTCAATAACCTTGTCACGGTCTCAGGTGTTGAGTCTGATGTACCTGTAACAACACTTACTGCAGACTTTGATGCCGATTCTACCGCAGATATTTCTATCGTATCCTCTTCTAACTTTGATACATTTGAAGGAGTAGGTGTTGGTACAACCAACTACGGCTTCCTGAAGATTGGTAATGAAATTATTTCTTACACTGGCACAGCATCAGGCTCTATCACTGGCATTAGCACCAGAGGAATTGATGGAACTGGTTCATTCAGTTATCCTGCTGGTACTGAGGTAAGAAAGTATGAATTGGGTGGTGTTTCTCTGAGAAGAATTAATAGAACGCACGATATGAATAATCCTGCGGTCACGGTTCCAAATCCAAAAGACCTTGATTATTATCACGTTAAGATTAATATGTCTCAGAATGGAACCAATAGAAGTGGTGGTTCACTGCCAGACAGATACTTCACAAGTACAAAACAAACTGGTGGCGGCGAGATTACCGTTTCACAAAACATTCAATTCGAAACTCTCACTCCAAACATTCAAACTCTGACTCCTCCTGGTACTTCTCTGTCTGGTAGAGTAAGAACCATTTCTGCAACCAGTGTTGCTGGAAATGAAGAGTCCTTCGTTGATAATGGATTTGTTTCAATTGATCTTGCAGGACAGAACACGTTCTCCACTCCAAGAATGATTGCATCAAATGTCAACGAGGCTGATAAGTTATCTGAACTGCCAGGTAACAAGTCATTCACCCTTGAAACCATTATGGTAACTGGTGACTCAGATGTTTCTCCAGTAGTTGACCTCGATAGAGTAAGTGTTATCACCACCACAAACAGACTGAATAATCCTGTTACTAACTTTGCAACAGACCCTAGAGTAAAACTCACTGGTAAAGACCCCTCAGCTGCCACCTATGTTTCTAGGTTGGTTGTTCTTGAGAATCCAGCGACTTCACTCAGAGTCCAGTTTGCTTCTTACAGAAGACCATCAGCAGACATTCGTGTATTCTATAAGATTATTTCTGAGGGTTCTACTGAGAATAGTTTGAGTCAAAACTTTGAACTGTTCCCAGGAACCAACAACTTCACTCAATCTGGAGCTGTTCTGAATCCATCAGCAAAGGATGGTAAACCCGACGCATTGACAACCCCAAGTGCTGATTTTAGTTACAAGGATTATCTGTTCACTAGTGGCCCTCTGCCCAAGTTTACCAAGTTCCAAATTAAGATTGATATGGTTGGAACTAATCAATCAGAACCACCATACATTAAAGACCTTAGAGCTATTGCACTCGCATAATGACTGATTACATTCCCGTTGAAGGATATACGGGTCTCTATCGAGACCCCAATTCCACAGCAATTGTTAATAGGGACAAAAGTGCCTATGAAAACTACATTGCAAGAAGAGAAGCTTTAGAAAAGAAAAGTGAAGAGTTTGAACAGATGAAACAAGAACTTGATGATGTAAAAGGTGACATTGGTGACATCAAAGATATGTTGTCTACCATCGTTCAGAAACTAAATAGTCAATAAAGGATAGATGAATGGCTCAACCAAGTTCAAGACAAGGCTTAATAGATTATGCCAAGAGACAACTTGGTTATCCTGTTCTGGAAATCAACGTTGCCGATGAACAACTGGAAGACCTTTTAGATGATGCTATCCAGGTCTTTCAAGAAAGACACTATGACGGTATTGCAAGAGTATACCTTAAGTATCAAATCACCCAGGCAGACGTTGATAGGGGTCGTGCAAGAGGTGCAAGTTCCTCAGTAGGTATTGCCACCACTAGTGCATCGGCTACTATTGATGGTTCTAGTGTAACATTCTCACTAGAAGAGAATAGTAACTATATCGAAATCCCACCATCGGTAATTGGTATCAATAACGTATTCAAGATTCGTTCAGATACTGTTTATGATGGTCTGTTCAATATTAAGTATCAACTGTTCTTAAATGATTTGTATCAGTTCAGTTCAGTTGACCTTCTTCAGTATGCGATGGTTCAAACATATCTTGAGGACATTTCATTCTTACTGAATCCAGATATTCGTTATCGTTTTAATATCCGTCAAGATAAACTCTATATT
>Ga0099849_1000231_pt1 | contig 24778 bp, 40 predicted proteins | sample CB_VirMetaG_4_FD_78177 | JGI IMG/M metagenome (GOLD analysis project Ga0099849, IMG submission 78177) | Freshwater to marine saline gradient viral communities from Chesapeake Bay - CB_1508_1M Viral MetaG | ecosystem: Environmental > Aquatic > Marine > Coastal | place: USA: Chesapeake Bay... | reverse complement strand
TGTCCAACCTTCTGCTGCTCCTGCCAGACCAGTTGCTGCAGCTCCTGCTGTAGCAGCAAATACTGATGTGTCTGCCGAAATTGCTTCATCAGCTCTACCTGTTAGATCTCCATGAAATGTTGGTGCCTTAACCCCTTGATCAAATACAGCCCCATTGCCGACAAAATCAACAGCAGTGCCGCCAATAATACCCGTGCCACCTTGTACAGTCATATTATTAGCAGATAGGTTCATATCGTCTGCTGACTGGGCCAAGATGCCCTCTGTTGTCATGTATAGATTTCCACCTACAAAGGTTTTCAAATCATTCTCAACAAGATGAGTAGATATACCCTTTACCATATGATCATGATTGGCCAACATCAATTCTGTTACCTGTTGAGTATAAACCTCAAATGATGGGCCGTTTACAATATTTTCTTGTCCAAGACTTTTTGATTTGCTAAAGCCACTAATATTTTCGGTTTTATTTCCTCTGGTCTTTACATTAAAATTCATACAATTTATGTTAAAATCACCTGTTACATTTAGTTCAAGGTTACCACCATAATTAATTGTACCGTCACCAGTAATTGTAATAAATTGATCACCACCCGTAACTTGAATACTATTTTTAATTGTTGAAATAGAGATAGAACCATCCTTACCTATTTCTACACCCGCACCTGTAGTGTGTTTTATGATGATACGTTCAGCACCTGGTGTATCATCCATTTCAAAGCTGTGGCCCGAAAAGCTTTTTTGTACTTGATTAAGGGGATATTCAGATTGAATCAAATCTGTATTATCAATAGGTATTCCATCAATTGCGCCATTATAATAAAGTTCTGTCCTTTTATTACCTAAGGCTTCTTTGGAATAATTAAAAGCACCAACATAATCAATGGTGGGGTAAGTACCTGTAATATCTTCATGCTGATTATTTTTTTGATTCTGCGCTGCAGTTTTGGCCAGATTACTTTTACTAAACATTATACACCACCCCTTCTTAGTTCATCAAGTGTCAAGGAATCTCTTTCAAATGGGTTAAAAATATTTTTCTTATTAAATTTTGATTGAATGTAATTAGGTACATTGAGATATGGAAATGCTTCTTTGTTTATTTCATGATAACCAAAAACCTGTGTGCCCGGATAGTAATAATAAATGTTTCTAAGCATCTTTTCTAGAGTAGCATATTGGGCTTGATTAATACCCTTATCTCTTACGGCATGTTTATTATAATCATAGTCTTCATAATATGGCGTAGTAGTACCTCCATCAATCATTATAATAATAGATCTCTTGTCATGATTTTTAGTACCACCAACATTAATAGATTCAATATTTACGGGTCTCACTCTTTCTATTATACCTGTTTTTAAAATATAATAGTGCCATGGAAACCCATTACTTTTAATATAGTCTCGGGCTTCATGATAATGAATGCTGTACATATCATTTGCTACATCAGATGGTGTACCAGTACAATCAATTATTACTTCAGTGAAGGCTCTCTTGATAGTAGATATTTCTGTAATTAATTCTTCTTCTGAAGATACCATATAGTCTAAGTAATAATCATATCCATTATTTACTGGATATCCATTTCTCCAGTCAACTTCTATTTTAGAAAGATCTCTTGATACTGGAGTTACCGAAACAGCAGCCTCTGATTTTTTATGTTGAAATGTTGACATTCTATTATCAATTTTTCTGACCCCTGTTACTAAATCATCTAGAGGTCTATCACTATATTTTTGTAAAATATTGACCGCTGCCAAAATATTTCCGTTTTGCACATTTGTAAAAATTGCTGCTTTATCTTTATCTTTTATTTTTATAGGAATACCATTCTTAGTTGCAAATTCATTAAGAATATTTGTGGCCGGGGCAAAGGATTTTTCAATAGCATTTTCAACCATTGAATTAAATCCAATGTTAAAAATAGATAGAGCTTCATTTTTAAATTTTATTACATCACTAGATACACTATTTAGAAGCCCGGCAAGACCTGGTTTTACTCCACTAGTGCCAGCGACAGTTGCAATTACATTGTTAAGGTTTTTTTCAAGAATTTCATTAATCTCATCTAGGTCTTCTAAAAATTCATCAAAGTTATTACCAGCAGCCTTTAGATCTACAATGGGCTTTGATACATCAACAACGGCTTCTTTAATAATAGAATTTATTTCATTTGCCTTAATGTCAGGTACAATAGATTTTAGCGATGATGATATTGCTTCTATTGATCCCAACGATATAACCTCATTTAAATTTGTTTCAACTGCAAGAGTATCATTGGTAAGATTTTTACTTGTTTCTTTAAGCACTGTAGATGCAACAGGTTCTAGTGTTGCCTTCAGGCCTTTCATATTTGAAGTAAGCTTTGTGATTGGTAGTTGGCCTATAGATTGAGTCGGTATACTACCCTCTACGTTTTTAATCATATCACTAGAGGCATTTAAAGATATTATACCACCTATTTCCTCATTTACTTTAAGACCTGCCTTAGATGTATTTTCAAGTATTTGTTGGGCCTGGGCATCATTTAATTTTTCTTTTACAGAGTGGTCTAATTTTTTAGCGGTTGATGTTACGGTAGCCGCAATAAAGTTAAGATCATTTGACAGTGACATAATTATACTCCATTAATAGATGCTTCATACCAAGATAGGGCATCTGTTGCATATTTAGACCGTGTAATATACTCACTATCCTTATTAGCAGGGTTTTCATATCTATCAAGAAAAACCCACGTTGCGTTATTATCGCCTTTAGGACCGTTTATTCTATTACTGTTTATGAGCCTACGATGCACATAAGAATATTCTGACGCATCAGTATCTTTACCACCTAATGAACCGTTTAAAGTATTAACCAAATAACCCAACTGCCCAAAGAAATCACTTTCGGGTAAATTTCTAAGGTTGACATAATTTTTTAATTTATTCCATCTAAATCCTGCATTAGCACTATTATTCCATTGTGCCAAGCCATAAGAATTACCGTTGTCACCCAAAGCAGTTGGATCAAAATACACATTGTCCTTTGCATTAAAACTTTCTTTTGTGAGGTTACCTACTATACCAGCAGCCTGTAATGGTGTATATCCATTTTGGGTAAGATAACTCATAATAATTACAGATTTTTTTACCATGGCTGATGAACCGTAACCACCAGCAGCCCTATCAACTGTATTGTAATTCTTTATAAGATTATTGGGTTGTATAAACCCATCATGCTTAATAGTACTACTTGCGTCTACACTGCTGCTTGTGGAACCTCTATTAACAGTGGTTCTCAATCTTTGTTGGGTTGCTGATTCTCTTTCTGTGGTAAACATTGATCCTAATACAATAGGAGACTGTGAATTTTCACCATCCAAGAAAAATCCATAAACCCTAGCCGGTGGATGTATCTGAGGTATTTTACCAATACCTGATGTCCCGGCTTCTGTGGTGGGTATTAAAATGTCTGCCCAAGGTAAATTGGCATTATCAATATCGGGTCCATGAATACCAAATATTCTTACCTTAATCTTCCCAGGAAAATCTTTATTGATTTCAATTGCGGTGCCTATAAACCAACGGGTCTTATCTCCATAATACATTATACTCTCCCGGCCAAAGATTGATTCTCAACTACACGAACACCTGCTTTAGATACTCTGTTGGCTAGTCTTGATACCTGAACACTTACCCTTGTTTTTTTATTATGGGGTGTGAATAGATGTCTTTTAGTAATTATTAAATGAGGTCCAGATCTTTTATCATCTGATAAAGAATAATTATGTTGATTAGTACTTAAACCAGTATCTTGATTTACAGCAATGTTAACTTGGCCCCCCACACTTCTTGACGTATCAGTGGCCAGCCATATCATACCAGCCATTTCAATATCATAAACATTTTTTGTGAGATAATGCATAGTAGCATCTCTTACTACATCATTAAGAAATGAACGAGACTCATTTATACCTTTTTCATTATTAGGCGCAAAGTTACTTGACTTGAGAGTAGTATACACTTGAGAATTATAATCACCTAAAGTCGGCGCTGATATATTTGTTTCATTCTGGTTTGAAGGATCAGGGTCAAATACATCATCATCTACCAAAAAGCTCAATGCATTTTTATCAAATATATTTTCCAACCAAGGCACAATAAAATTTCTAAGATTCATACTTTGATTATAATACGTACCATCATTAGTATCAACGTTTTCATATCTAAACCCTAGACCGCCATTTTGAGCAAGTTTAAGTGTATCTTCTGCTGTAGAGTATGTTATTGAATATTTACTTATATTATACATCTGCTCTATAAAGTTACCAGAAGTATAGGACATAGCCGGATTAAACGTAGCTGCTCTATCTTTATTAAATGGTTCTTTTTCAAGTAGTGTTTCTAGATCGGTAAAAATAAGTTTATCACTGTGTATACTTGAATAGAGTAGATATGGCATTCCATGAGAAGTTGTAATTTTACCAAGAATAGCCTTTACTGCATCAAGAGGTTTAAGGAATGGTACATTATACCTCATATCACCCTGTACTGACTTTCTAAACGGATTGCCGTCATTAAATTCAAAATCAATTTCTTTTTTAAGATTATCTTTTAATATAGTTTGTATAATATCCTCGCCACTACCAAAATAAGATTTACTGATCTTCTGAACATAATTAAAATATCCATGGTCTTCTATAAGAGAAATATGATATACGGATGTACCTTCATTGTGTTTATTAAATTTGTTTATTCCATTAATGACAAAGTTTTTAGTAGTAGTAAACACATTTGATTCAGATTCAGTAAGAGGTGTAGAAATATTAAATTGAATTCTTTCAGTGCCAATGATGCCAGGCATTTCAAAAAGATTAAGATCATCAACATATATCATCTCGGCCGTAAGATATGCCTTACCTAGATGTTCATATATACTAAATTCACTTATACCCTCTTTAATGTCAATCTTATTATCAACATTAGGATTATCAACCGACATGCGATTTGTATAAAAGTATACTGAACCTAAATCAAAAGATTCTGGCGTCAAATAGGCCATGTTAAACCCTTAAAAGTTTATTAAATTGTAAATGCAGCTGTCGTGCAATTCGTGGAAGAAAAACATTAATTTGTCTTAACTCATCATTTTCTTTGCGTAGTTGTTGACGATAGGTTACTCCACCAGCACCTGTTGTATCACCAATAAATTGAGCAATATTAACCCCACCAGTATTTAGTACATCTAGGTCTATCCATTCTCCATCTGCATTTTCATAATGATGAATACCAAGGGTTTGGTCCTTTACTCCTACAACTCTAAAGTTGGGAATAGAACTTGGTACCTGGTTCCAATTGTCAATATTGTCTTCACCTGGATCAGAATATAATCTGTCACCTGCGTTAATTGTAGTAGATGAAATAAGAGCATCAGCTGTTGCTGTATTAGCACCAACCTGAGGAGATGATAAAGTAATTGTAGGTATAGATGTATAACCAGTGCCTCTGTTAGTAATGGTAACAGCTGTTACTGATCCATTGGCAATTGTTGCGATTGCTGTTGCGCCTTCACCATTACCACCTGTTATGGTTACTGTAGGAGGTGATGTATATCCAGAACCTGGGTTAGTAATATCAATGTCTCTTATCTCAGTTGCTGGCTCTACAATTAATTGTCCAAGCATGAGATTTTTCTCTATGATCTTACCTTTAAAGGTTGGATATTCTGCGGTGTTGTAATCACTAGATGCAACCCAATCACCTTTATACATTCCTACTGCTATGTTGTTATCAGTCTGAATTGCTTTGTGTGGGTAGAATTCGTTGGCCTTTTCAATCAATTCAGATTCATCTAGCGGCCAGCCACTTACTCTTAACTTATCATTTAAAAGATAAAATAGATAATAATATTCAGTTGTGCCATAAAGTTTGTAAGAAAGTATGTCTGGTCTTTCGCCGTCCTGAATAAAGTATTCTGAGTAATAACTTAAATCATCTTTAAATTCATTAACAAGATCTATATAGGTGGTGATATTATCAAATAAAACATTTGATGTCTCTTCACCAAAATTATAGGTTGTAATTGGAAAATTAGCAAACATTGGCATAGTTTAAAACTTTCTAAAAGGTAGATTCTAATGGAGCGGGCTTTTTAATATCAGTAGCATTCATGGCACGTTCTTCAACAAAGGTTAAAGAGATATCTACTTCCTGAGGAGATCCATCTGTATGAAATGCCATAGTGTTTGGATTATAAACAGCTTCAAATGATTCTAAGAAGCATGGCAGAATTTCTGTTCCTATCTTAGTCCAGGTTTCTCCATATACACCTTCACCAAGATAATACATATCAATTTCCCACTTGCATGGATATTCTAAACCAGCAGACATACCCTCAAAGTTTAAAATTTCATTTCCAGCTGTTGTAGCACCAATGCCTTCATCATCACCATTAAATATTTTAGAATCATCAGTTAGAGATGGATACATATTTTTTCGAAAGAAATAAATTATGTCCTTTATCCTTTGAGACTCTTCAGCGGTGCGGGGTATCAACTTAAATGTAAATCTAAATGATCTTAGAGCAATGCCATTTAAAATATTTCTTTTATTTGGATTTACGGCAATGCCTGTCGCTGATGCGACCGCGCCTGCAACCTCTGGCATACTGGCTTTTTGGGCTGCTCTTTGTACAGCAAGTGAAGTGGCTGTATTACCAAGATTGCCATTAAACAAAGCTCCAAGTGTCTGCCCTACCATTTTAGACCCGGCATCCATCATAGTACCTACACCAACATTAGCACCCATAGCAGCTGCTCTGGCCCCCATAAAGGCCGCTCCACCAAGCATACCTAATTCAGGCTGAGTATAATCAATTTTATCTGCAATTTGTATAGATTGTGGTAAAAATAATTCAACAGAGCCTTTATTTGTTTTGCTGTTTCTTAACTTTTGGGAGTAATTTATACCTTTATGTTTTTGCACATCAATAGATTGTTGTGCTGCTTTCTTGGCTAGATCTCTATTTGGGAAAAAACTTTCATTTGGAACATTTGGACTTATTTGACTACTTACTACCGAAACACCAGCATCCCACAATCCAGCATAACTTTCTTGGATAGCTCTAAACTGAACTTTAGCCTTATAGTCACTATTATTTTCTATTGGAAAGTTATATGACCATCCACCTTCTGTGACTTCTGTTTTAAGCATCGTGTTTTTATCCTAATAAATATTAAAAAACTTTAAAGTATTTATAAGGTAATTATGGCATATTCTGGAAGATATAAGGTAAAGAACAGAAGCAAGTATAAAGGTGATCCAGATAATGTAATATTTAGATCTTTATGGGAGAGAAATGCTTTTAAGTGGTGTGATGAAAATTCGTCAATACGTTCTTGGTCATCAGAAGAAGTTGTTATACCCTACTTCTATGAAGTCGACAAAAAGTGTCATCGTTACTTCATGGATCTCAAAATTACCTACAGTGATGGCAAGACTTTTTTAGTTGAGATCAAACCCGAGAAGGAAACATCTCCACCAGAGTTTAAGGGTCGCAAGACAAAAAAGTATATCTCTGAAGGAATGACATACATAAAGAATATGAACAAATGGGCTGCAGCTCAAAACTATGCAGCAGATAGAGGTTGGGGATTTCAGGTTTGGACAGAGAAAGAATTATCCTCAATGGGTATTCTGCCTAAACCAAAAAGAACTCTTAAACCTTTAAAACCCCTAAAAGTGAAAAAACGTAGATAAATAATGGTATGTCAAATTTATTTTACAAATTAGAAATGGAAGCTTTCCGCAACGGTATTACACCACGAACCCAGGAGTCTCGTGAATGGTTTCGTCGTAAGGCTTCGGCTATGAGAAGTGTAAATAGAAACGCTCTTATGAAAGAAGAACCAATACAATTGTCGAATAGACAAATCGTTGGTTCAATGTATATGTTTTTCTATGATCCAAAATTAAAATCAACTCTGCCCTACTATGATAGCTTTCCTTTAGTGATTGTTATTGGTCCCGCAGAAAAGGGATTCTTGGGTCTTAATCTTCATTATCTACCGCCAATACTAAGAGCCAAGTTCTTGGATAGCCTGTTAGATATTACGAATAACAAAAGATATGATGAGACAACTAAATTTAATGTTTCATATAATCTACTTAAAAGAGCCGGTAAATATAAACACTTTAAACCATGTGTAAAGCATTATTTAAATGAACATGTCAGAAGTAGATTTGCCAGAGTAGAAGCTCCTGAGTGGGAGATTGCTACATTTCTTCCTACCGCTGATTTCCAAAAGGCTGGTAAGAACAAAGTATATTCTGATTCAAGAAGGAAAATCTAATGGCTGGTACAGTTGATCAGTTTAAAAGTTTAGTAAGTGCTAAAGGTGGCCTTGCCCGTAATAACCTATGGCGTGTAAAGCTTCCAAGCCTCCCTGGTGCTAGATCAGAGGAAATGAATATACTTTGTAGAGATGTTCAGTTACCTGGTAGGCAGATTACTACCAATACTTTTAATTATGGTTTAATACAAGAGCGTGTTGCTAATGGATTTTTAATCCAAGATGTATCTATGACATTCCATGTTCTTAATGATTATGGTGTAAGGGAATATTTTGAAACATGGCAAAACCTTGCGACAAACACAAATACATATGAAGTGGGTTACAAAAAAGACTATTCTAGAGATGTTGAAATAGAACAGTTTAAAAAAGTCAAAAGCCTGCCTCAAAGATATAGACAAGAATTCTCAAGTGGTATAGGTAATGCTCTTCCTAAAATTTCTGACTTTGAACTTGGCGAAACTATTTTAGGTCTTAATGATCAGCTAAACGATCTTGTGATCTATAAATGCAAACTAATTGATGCATTCCCAACAACTATGAATGCAATACAATTGAATAATGAGATGGATGGTATAGTTGAATTAAATATTCAATTAAGTTTTACTGACTGGAAAGCTCCATTTGTCGTATCTCCATCAAATCTTAAAGATGCTTTGACTAGTACAATTAGATCTAACATTATAGGGTTTGTAAATAATATTTTTTAATTAATGAGGCTTTGAAATGGCTCTACCCAAACTAAACAATTATCCTAAATTTAATACAGTATTACCTTCTCTCCAACAAAAGATTCATTTTAGACCCTACAATGTGGGTGAAGAAAAAGTATTGCTTATGGCATTTGAATCTGATGATAGTCTAATAGCTGCTCAGGCCATTCTTGATATAGTAAAACAATGTATTGAGGAAGACATAGACATTAATAGTTTGTCAACCTTTGATGTTGAATATATGTTCTTACAGATTAGATCAAAGTCAGTTGGTGAGACAAGTACTATCTTGCTGAGATGTGAATGTGAGCATCCCAACTCAGTTGATATTGATGTATCTACTATTAAGATTGAATCAAAAGAATTTCCAAATCCAAAAATCAAATTAAATGATGAAATAGAATTGATAATGGGATTTCCAAAATACAAAGATGCTATTCAGAAAGAAAAGATTCTTGAAGGTGAAAGCTATACTGAGATTCTTTATAACTTATCTTTGATGTGCCTACAAACACTTCATACAGAAGATGATACATTCTTATTTAAAGATGAACCGGAAGAAGAAATTAAACAATTTATGGATAGTCTTTCCACTGATCACTATCAAAAGATTTTGGAATATGTAAACAATCTACCATCATTGAAACATGATGCAGAATTTACTTGTGAAAAATGTAAAAAAGAGAATAAATATACATTACAGGGATTACAGGATTTTTTTTAATAGCTCTCTCACATGACACACTAGTGAATTTTTATCAAGTGAATTTTCAATTAATGGAGAACCATAACTATTCACTCAGCGACATAGAATCGATGATGCCATGGGAGAGAGAAATTTATGTAAATCTATTGATCGAGCAAATGAAAAGAATAGCCGAAGAAAGAAAGGTTGCGCAGGGTATTTAAATGAGTTTAACAAACCTAGCCCAAAAGCTCGAAGAGCAAAAGAAACTTAATGCCCAGACTCTTGAAGGCATTAATCGTGTTGGTGATGGTGTTGAAGGACTCAATAAAAACTTTACGGCCTTTTTAAAAAGTCAAGACAGAAACAAGTTTGATCAACTAGAGGCTCAGAATAAAAAACTTCAGGCACAAAAGGCAAGTTCTAGAGTAGACAAATCTTCTGGTGAAACCAGCAGACCCTCAATGGGTGCTTTGGCTCAGGGTGCTTTGGGTTTGGCTGCAGGTGCCGCAGCAATAAAAGCTTATGTAGATAAATTGGATTCAAGACAAAAGACAGAGGTCAAAGAAGCTGTAGAAACTGTATTGAATCCATTAGATCAAAAAATTACCTTAAGTATTGCCAGTATTAATCAAAGATTAAATGATATTCAATCCCAAAATTCGGAGATTAAAAAAAATACCACAGCTCCTCTCACATCACCTAAGGTATCAAGGGTTACACCTACACTTAAACAACCAGCTCAAGCTCCAAGAGTAACACCAACTTTACCAAAACCAATTCCAAAGGTAACAGTTGATTATCAGGGGCAAAAATTAGATCTCCAAAAGAATGTTGGTACAAATACCTTTAGAGATGCTACTGGAAAAAATTACAGTGTAAAGAATGGTAATGTTACTAGACTTTCAGGTGGCGCCGATGCAATGGTTGTTAGAAGAGAAGCCCAGGCGTTAGCCTCTCCCGATCCATCTACATCCGCGGTTGATATAGATACAACTACCGTTAAGCCACTCGTAGCAGATCCTACCAAGTCTATTGATCCAAACCGTAGAGTCACCGATATGGATAGTGAAAGAGGTAGAGGAAATAGATATAGAAATTATGGTAGAATAGTAAAGAACAGAGTAGGGGCAACAGCTGTTGTGGCTGCTCTTAATCCGGTTGAAGCTGCAGTAGAAACAGCCGCAAATGTAGCAGCCAAGGCCCAAACGATTACAAAGGGAAGATTCAACCCTCTCAACAATATGGTTGGTAGAACTCTAATGAGTGGAGTATCAATACCGGGCAAGACATTATCTGGTGCATTTAAAATTGCAGGGTCAGTACCTGGTGCCGCACTACAAATGATGGTAGCTCCAAGCTCTCTAGCGGATGGTTCTATTGATGCACCTATGATTCAAGCTGCTTTTGATATGGAAAAAGTTGCTGCTGATAGAGGTAAAGGTGCTATAGCAGTATTGTTAGCAATTCAAAAAGGTATGAAGGATTGGATAAAAACCACTAGTGGCCAAGGTATGCCTCAAGGCGAATGGGGTGCCTATTGTGAATTACTAATGAAAATGTCAACAGAAGAATTAAAGACATGGGCTCAAGAAAAACATTTCTTTAGATTCCCAGAAAAGGCTCCTGGATTTGATCCTGATGATTATACTACATGGGATAGCTATAAACAAATAATGGATTATAATGTTGTGGCAAATGAAGATCCAAATGATGCATTCTTACCTATTGAAAATCTAAGTGCCAGAAGACTAGAAAATATGTCAGGCAGGGGCTTCCAAGGTATTCGCAGTAGGTTCTTTAGAGGTAGTGGCGGTGGAAAAACCAGAATAGGAACTCAAGCCTATGCAGAGCGTGGCGCCGTAAATGATATTGTTTCAAGACTCATTGATGGTGGATCTATTACTCAATCTGGTGATACCTACATCTTTAATGGTGGAGATACTAATACTGTAAATGGTTCTACATCAGGTGGTGGAAGTGATATACCACCACTTTCACCTCAAAACATAACACCCGTAACAAACGACCTTGTGGTTAATTAAATCAAAAGGGAGGCCTTCCTAGGTGCCTCCCTTTCTAGCTTCTCTGTATACCGGAAGCCCGTACCTCACTAAGTGCTGAGGGTCACACACCATTCCAAGAGCTGCAGACTCTTAGGTGGATTTTTAGTCTTCCGCTGCCAGTTTAGCGAAATAACTCATTGTATCATCCTCTTCCATAGAAGACTCAGCCGTACGAATAGTTGGTTCGGGTGCTGTAGCTGCTGTAGGAGCAGGACGAGAATCAAAGCCCGGAATAGAATCAATATCATCTAGGCTCTCCATGACCTTTGCTGTCATTGGAGTAGAAGACTCGCCCAATACCATAGCCAGACGAGATTGCAATTCATCGTATGTCTTATAGTTCTTAGGATCTGTCCACTCTGATAGATCATGTTGTTGATTATAGATTGCTTCTAGTTCTTCATCACTACCAGGAATGGCCGATGCAGACTTAAAGGCGGATGTATCATAATTCGGATAACCTTCTACCTTACGAATCTTCAATGTAAAGTCAGCTCCTTCCCACATATCAAATGGATTGATAGGTTTCTCGTCAGGGAACTGAGGCTGCATTGTATCCATAATCTTATCAAAGATCTTTTTACCAAAGCGATAGAGCATTACTTTGCCTTCATTCTCTGGTGCTGATGGATCTGAGATAATCAATACATTAGCAACATAACGTAGGTTACGTTTACGTTCGCGAACTGTCCGCTTTGCTTCTTCTGAACCGTCTTGGTTCCAAAGCTTAGAGTTCATCTCTGCTAATGGATCGGCTTGACCAATAGATGTAAGAGATTTCTCTACATACCATTGACCTGTTGGACCCTTAAAGAAGTGGTCCCAATAACGCACCCAAGGAGTAGGTGCTTCTGCGTCTCCAGGAAGGAAACGAATTACAGCATAACCATTACCAGCTTTATCTCGAGTTGGTTGCCAGAAGCGATCATCAGTAACATTATGCTTCTTCTGTTCTTCTGGACCTGCATTACCCGCTGCTTCTACTAAAGCGGAAAGATCTGTGCGGTTACGTTTTAGCGCTGCAAAACTCATATGTATTCTCCGTATATTAATTGTATATCTTTGTGTATTTTATTGTCCACTATATCATTATAAAGAATTATATAGTATTAGTCAATCGGCAAAGTGTTGCCTTTTGGTAAAAAATTTAAATTCATAGCCTCAGCTTCAAGCTTATCTTTTATGGCTGGGGCTATGTATTTTCTAACATCCTCTAGATCTAAATCAACATCATCACAGACATGTATGATCGCATCCATGTAAGATGACTTATGCTCTTTTACGATTCTTTCTACGAGTTTTGTGAACCTTGCCTTTGTTAGAAATCTTTCTTCCTGCATTATTTCCCAATTCCATTTCTAAAGTCCACTCACTTCCTAGATCAGGATAGTAGACGCCTAATGTTCTTTTTACATTGCCATCTTTGTCATAAGCCAAATGTGTGCAACGTAATTTTACTTTTTGTTCTCTGTCAGCACCTGCTCTATTATCAAGCCAGATACCAGATCTAATATAGGCCTGCATATTATGCAGATAACCTTCTTCAACATGATATGCTGCTTTTTCTTTACGATCATTAGAATTCTTCATAGCCTTAATGGCGCGAAGCTTTAGTTGCTGATCCTTAATCCATTTACGAACCTTCTTGGGTGATAATGGATGATCATCAGCAAGATCTCTAATGGATTCATGTACGCTGACATTCTTAGCAGGACCCTTAGCTGCTCGTGCTTTTTCTAAGCGTAGTGTCAACTCTTCTTTTTGTTTTGGTGTAAGAACTCTTTTCTTTTTGATTGGCCTGACCATATCATTCCTCCATACTATAAATTATTATAACACAGTTTTAAAATAAAGTCAACCCGGGGATCAGTCTTTTTTAGAGATTTCCCATTCACCATCTTCGGTTCGTTCGGCATGTAAAAAGCCTTCAGCGATTAAATACTCTATAGTATTCTCAATGATGAATTCGGGCGGAAATCTATTACTCCATGATCTACCGATCATAAAGGCACAGAAAGAAGCCGCCGCGAAAAGTATCCAAATTATATCTAACATGATTATATTTATGTAAATGAAATTACGCGATCTACACGGAATGAACGCCATTCACATTTTAGAGTATCCCAAACAGCAATTGTATCTTCATTGCGCTGGCGTTTAGGATCATGTTTATCACCAGCAGTGGTTAATGCTGATTCCATAAGAGTGCATTGCATATCCCGCTCTTCACCATTAACCTTTGTAAAGATTACACGGCACACACGCTTCTGCAATTCCTGAATCATCCAGCCACGATCATATGTCATAGTACCGTCCTCATGTTCTTGTAAAATCATTTCCATTTCCTTTGTATCATAAAAAATTCCGGTCATCCCTGTACATATAACCTTTCACAGAGATTCTTAAGAATAGCATCACTCTTTTCAAGCTGTTGCTTTAGCTTAGCTACTTCATGACGCAGGTAACCAATCTGATCAGCCTGCTCATGTAATTTCATTTCCAATTGACTAATCCCAGTCATTATCAAACCTCGTTGTTTCGTAAAATGTTTCACCATAGTACTGCTTAGCGTACTTTGATGCATCTGTGTAGTGCATCTCTTCTTTACGAAGCATAGAACGATCCTCACGCTTTACTTTAGCCTGACGAGCCTGCTTCTTCATAAAGGTAGCTTGCTTACGCTTTTCCGCATTACGAAACTTTGTAAGCTCTTTTTTCAACTCACTAGTGAATAGATTCTTTCCAGCCATTCTCAGCCAACCTTTCTAACATTTTTTTATACTCTAAAGAGTTTAACTCAATTTTAGTACGAAAGCAACCGTTAAAGTGTTCTTTCATTGTAGCACCACCACCATGCCAAGACTCGGTGATATAGTATACCTTATCTGGCTGGTTATCATGAACGAACTTCATCCCCAATCCTTTTTATTTCCCGTGGATTCATTATAGGCATAACCCTTATAATACTCTTCCACTTGACGATCAGACATTCCTGATCTATCTACACGAGGTGTAGTATTAGTTGCGCCGATAAAAAAATGAGGATCAAAGCTACGACCGTAATACGAATCAGCCGCTCCGCGATCGAAAGGACCACCATGCCGAGCATCATATTCTTCTCCTTCGAATTCAACATATCTCATTACTCCACGATCTCCAAACCGTCATACTCTTGCTCAACTGCACGATACTCTAAGATAGCTGATTCGGCATAATCTAGCATTGCTTTCATTTCACGAATCTGATCAAGAACATCAATGCCTTGGCTTTGACCACCTGATGTTGTAGACATTGACCAAGAACCATATCTACGGCGAAATGAGAGAGGACCACTACCCCACCAGCCTGATGATTCAAAATAAATTGTCTCGCCTTCTATGTTGCCAGTCCGACGATTTTCTTTTTGCTCATGCATTACTTTAATAGACATTATGCTACCTCCTTGAATCCTACCATACCAACTTCATACTCAACACCGTCAAGCTCCATGCGATCAAATACTGATGTAGAACGAAGACCCAAACCATCTTCACGCTCAACAAGAACTGTTACATCATCATTAGCATCCTCACCGATCTTCTTAGACCAGCTACCCATTACATTATTTGTATAACGGAATGCATACTCTAACATTTCATTAGTACCATGATTAACAAAATCAGATACATCAACCTTAGCTACAGATGTATATCCTTCCATATCACCTGTTACTTCGTTACGATCCATATGTTTTACGATGATTTCCATTTTGATCTCCTTCATCTTATATTATTAATATAATGATTATTTCAGAGATTTCACCCCGGGCACACGAAAAAAAGTGCAGAAAAGTGCATTTTGTTTTCGTTTAAAATCAATGGCTTAAAAATTAATTACAATTTTCGTAGATCCATTCACAATCTTTTTTAGCAGATTTAAGTGATTTGCGGTGCCATGGTACCCGATCTAATATCTTTACTTGATATGGTTTGGTATTCTTAACCTTGTGGATCTCGGCTACATACCTATTAATAACAGGATCCCATAGCATATGATACAACTCACATGTCTCGGGATCTCTATTTTTTTCCCATACCAACTGCATTACTTATACCTTGCTTTATTCCAATAAAACTTACGATATGTATTCCTAAACACGGTCATGCCCATCCAATGATGAGTCCAGTGTTCACGTTCATTTACTCCATACTCCATTTGCCAGTTTTCTTTTTTAATTGGTATAACCTGTACTAATGGAGTGTCTCTTTCTATAACAACACCTTCCTCAGAAGTATTATTAAAAATAAAAGGCAATTCAACTGGAACACCACTGTATTGATCATGATCAACTATACCTGATAAAAAATGTATGCCTTTATTTTGTAAAGTGTGGTTATTTAAAATAGGAGTGTATAGCAAACTATAACCTACAGGTGTTTCAAAGCTCCAGAAGTTGCAATATTTTAATATAACACACTTTCCTTTTGGTTTTGAAAAACTCTCACCAACCTGTGCAATAGGATGATCACTAATTAACCTCCATCCCCTAGAGACATCATAAACCATTGGATATTCAGCTTCCCAAGTTAATTCGTCATGGCCATTATCCCATGCCCTTAAATAAAAATCTTGAGATGCAGTTATTGTATACCCAGTAGTAAGAGTATCCTGAAAAGGAATGCAGCCCTTAATAGAAGAGTTAAATCTACTGCCAAACTTAAAGTTTGGTATCATATCTTTTTTAAGTTTCTTCCACCAAGATGGCATATAATTTACAATTGGGTTTGGTCTTGGTATTACTTCTAAATCTTTATCATAAAGATGATTATCAGATGTGCGACAAATAATTTTTTTAACCATAGTTTTCCATTTCATAATATTGGCGATCACGGAAGGACTCGAACCCTCAACCTACTGATTAGAAGTCAGTTGCTCTATCCAGTTGAGCTACGTGACCATTATAATTATGTAGGGTCTTTTGGAAGCTCTATCTTCATACATATAGCTTGCATGTTGGGTGGAAAGTATCCATTCATACCACCAACTTCACTACTGAGCTTTTCACGCTCCGCAAAACATTCTAAATGAGTTTCAAATACACCATTACCAACAGTCATGATCTGACCATCCCAATATGTCATAAAGACCAATAACCAAGCCATTACCTAACGAACTCCAACACATAACGCTTACCGTTTAGATAGAAGCGAATTGTAGAATGGCTATAACGTTCTTCTTTATCATCGACATATACAACTACTTCACTGCATTGTCGTTGAGTCTCATATCCAACTATTCGACGTTCTGTCTTAGGCTTAGAGCCTTTATCAGCGCCTATAAGACCGCCGAGCACTGCACCTGCAGCTGCTCCATCATCGTTACCAGAAACACCTTTACCAAGGATGCCTCCAATAATCATACCAGCCAAGGCTCCACCTGCAGCATCGCCTTGTCGCTGCACTTCTTGATAGATTGGTACTTCTACATTCTGACAACGAGTCTGAGTAGTTGGGATTTGAGTAACAACTGTTGTTGTATGATCATATACTTTGATACGATCTACTGTATCAGCAGCAGCTGCCGTTGCAATTCCCATCACAAGTAGGGGGATTGTTAATACACTTTTTTTCATTGGTTTCTTCCTTCATTACACCGTTCCGTAATTTTTGATTAAATCATTTACTAAAGATATTATGACATCAACATCATCTTGATCTAAGGGAGGAATTTCTCCTTGATATAAACCAAGTGTGATGGCTTCTTCTATTTGATATTCATTGGCCTTACCATCAACAAATGGCTGGTGCCATCCTTTCTCAATAATATGCAAAACCATTGCACCTTGCAGATCACTACTTAACATCATTGTGCAGCCTCCTCATACAGCTTACGTATATTGCGACGATCGTTATAACCAATACCATAATTCCAAAGGAAATAATCAAAATCAGTTGTATCATCCTCGGCATCCCAAAGATAATCAATAGCGTCGTTCCATGCTACACCACATGTCTTCATTACCTTACGAACCGTATCACGAAACTTATTAAGGTTATCGGCTTCATGACGAGCTTCTTCTTTTTGATTATACTCCATAGTATGAACCAAAGAATCCCAAACCTCTTGTTTCTCTTCGTCTGAATATGATTTCCAATCATCAAAGAAACGCTGCACTGGACGAAAACCATAAGCATCTTTATGAAGATCAGAGATTAATTCATCTGCAAAAGTAAAAGCCATTTTATTTCTCCTTCATCCTATATTAATAATATAGGGCATCTATCCAGAAATGTCAACGGTTATTTTCAAATTAAATCACTTTTTTTAACTTTTTTTACAGCGTCAACCATCACCAAGGCGTACCCAAGAGTTTTGACGTCGATCTCCTTGATCCCCTCCCAATCCTTCTCCATTATCCTTCTTGCGCATTCCACTACTGTCATATCTAATCCATCCATCTAAGTTATTCAAATCAATCCCATCAAAGGGATCATCGATAGGAGTGTCTGAGTTCATTCAATGCTCCTTTAATTCGTGAAGGGTATTCTCCAATAAATGTTCCTGCCTTTAACATATCTTGAGTGAGACACTCTTTATGCATATGTGTTATATCATTCCAAACATGCAAAATACGTTTTGCCATTTGATCAAACCTATTATCACTCAATATTGGATCATCTTCAACATAATAAGCATAGGCTGCCATTAAATACCATGGTATAAGCATATTAGGATTGTCATCGCATATATCAATACATGCTTTTTCAATACCGTCTAAGTCCATCCCATTTTTCCTTTAATTCTTTCTCTATACGATGCGCTTCTATTTCCCAGGGGCGATCATCATATGGCATATCAGAACTATATACCTGCTTTGCAAATCGTACCTCATGCACCCAATTCTGAACCATACGCTTAGAGACGTATTGCCACACATGAACCATCTCATGGAGAATTGTTGATATCATTTCATCTAGGGGAAGAGATACATCGATGCGGATCGTAAACTCACGATCTCCTTCATCCATACAGTCGCCGTAAACTCCTTGCTTTTCTGCTAACTTACGTATCGTACGAATATTTATATAAATCGGCTTTCTAATCCGAGGCATAAGTTCACAGAAAGCAAAATCGACAGCCTGCTGAATAGCCTTCTGCCGATACTTTGCTGTTTTGGTTTGGAATTCTAAGACTAACAATTTATTATCCTAAGATGTAAAATCGTTGATGATATCTTCTTCTTTTTGATCTAGAACATCCTGGATCATACCGATAAGATAATTACCTTCTTCTGTATAGAAGATATCTGCTGCTAAAGCAGATTGTAATTGAGATAGTTGTTCTTCTGAGATGATGATTTGAAAAGTTTTCATTTGATTCTCCTTCTATATTATTAATATAGTTCATCTGAAATCAAATGTCAACGGGGTCAATGTACTTTTATTTCTACATTATCACCTTTTGGAAATTTAAGGTTGGGATGATTATGGTGTAGCACCCATTGAGTGTTATTAAATTCTTCAAAGATGCTTTTCCAGATAGGACGCCAACGATCATTAAGTCTCACGTTATTAGTAGCTCCACGATCTGAATTAATTATAAAATCGGTGGTACTTCTTAAATTCATATCAAACAAAGAATCGAAGCCGTATAGATGTATTTCGTCGGCTCTCAGTTTGTTTGCTGTATAGTGCGCGGCGAAATGGCCACAATTAAGATTTGTATAGTTACCCGCATATTCAGGCAATACAGTATAGAATTCTCTGATCTTATGACCAAACCTCATCTTAAAGTTTCCACGGTTTTGTTCATACCAAATCTTGGGTCTATATCCCATAACCCAATTTCCAGGAATCTGCACAGAACCTTCAGTGAGGGCATGGCACATTTTAAAATCAACAATGCAGCTTGCATATGTGTTTGCAATTTCCTGTGGTGGTAGATTACAAGTAATCTTAATACCCTTAGCGGGTTTATATAAAAAATGGTTATCACCATTACCGATAATATGAGCAACTCTAGACATTAATCATTTCTCTAATATATTCTTTACCTTTTGCACCAGTCCAGTGCATGATACTAATTTTTTCGGGAGCAGACTTATCAAGCAAATCTAATCTGAGTGTGTTAAATTTTCTTGGAAGATCTCTAATATATATCAGCCTATTCATTTCCTGTCTGAGAATATCATGAAGTACATCCTGATCTCCAAACATAGGATTGGTTGTATCTGTTACATTCTTTATCTGATTTACCCATTCTCGTAGTATCGTAGGCCTGTTTTGAAATGCAACTACTCCTGAGTTGTGCCAAGTTTCACCTCTACGCGTAGACCACGGAACATCTTCTACCATGCATAATTTATTTGGTAAAGTATATTCAAATATATTTTCTATATTATCCTTAACCTGACAATCTGTATCGAGCCAACAAACCTTATGAGCACGCCGTGCTGCATCCAACATAGCAGCTGGTTTTTTAAACCAATGACTTTCGGATAAAAATTCTTTATCAAAATCATATACATGTAACAAAGCATCGGGATTATGTTTCCTAAAGTTTTGTTCAAACCAAGGTAACATCCATCTTGTTTTCTTATCACATCCTGTTATGAATAATTTTTTATGCATTATCAATCTTCCAAAATCCTGAACCAGTATCAAAATCGTGATGCTCTAATTTTAATTTTTTCTTGACAACAAATTCATCAATAGCCTGCATGGTACCAGGATGTGCTGGATGATAGTCGTCTCCGCATAGAAGTGGTACATCCTTTAAAAAGTTTAATTCTGCAGATACATTTTCATATGAGTGTAGACCATCAATGTAGACCATATCCCAATTAGTATCTTTAGCCAATAATTCCAAGCTGGGATATGCATGAATTTCTTTAAGTACTTCATAACGCCTTGGATGTTGATTGACATTATGATTAAACAATGTTCTGTGATCTTTTTCGAGGTAAAGATTCATAGCATATGATATGGCTGAATTGTGCCCATGCTTTGCCATAACACCATTATAATGTCTTTGTTTAAGAGCTGGGTGGTTCATACCAAATGTATCACATGTATGTAACTCAACCCCCTTTTGTAGATTGGTCATTAAGACCCAAGTAGAGCAACCAAATGCAGGTCCTATTTCTAATACTCTCGATCCGGGTTGAATGCTACTTGCGGTTTCTGCTAGTGCATCTAAGTGTTTGGGATTATTAAATCCCGGCACATCAAGGTAGGTTTCAATTTGTTTTGGTATCAACATCAAATAATCTCATACTTATCTTTTAATTTTACATAATTATGTTTGGCTTGAATTCCATTTTCATTTTGTATAGTTGTAAAGGAATCATGTGCTTCAACGGGCCATGGATAATATTCTTCTAAAAATGGAAAGGTGTTTACATTTAAAAATACATCAGTAGGACGAGCATGATACTTTGCTTCGTCAATAAGCAATTGTGCTATGTTAGGTTTGACTCTATATGCATGAGCTCCCGGAAAGTAGGGTTTAGAAATTAAACTATTGACTCCAAGATTGGGAGGATTGTTATACCTACCATAAGAAGGTCTACCAAAAGAGATACAACCTCTATAATCATTTATGTATGGTATAGGATCCATAATAACAGCATCATGTTCAAATATGGTAATCTCTTCATTTAATTCTACAGATTTTTTCCACAAACTATAGTGTGACATAAATGCTGACATACATTCTGGCATACGTGACCAACGCTCTTCAAAACCTTCTTTTTTTATTTTTTCCTTTGCCATTAGGTTTGTTAAATCAGATTTGGGAGTTACGGCTTCAAACTTTTCTATGGGCATACCAAAACGCTGTCCCGAAGAAATACATCTTTCGGCCACCTCTACAGAATTGGGATTATCCATAATTGTAATTACGTAGTTTTTCATAGCGTTGTGGTGCTCTTTAGATTTTGAATATGAGTATAAAATTTTCTAGTGACATATAAACCCTGCACTAGTTGCCGACACATTAAAGCATCATTGGGCCACAGACCATATACGTCAACTAATTTTAACATATCTTCTGCACCTTTTCTGTTAATTATATATGACGAATTTCCAGCCAAGCCTTGAGGTATTTGCTTGTCATCAATATAAGGTGCTAATTGAAATTTGTCTTGCTTAGATAAAATTGATTCATAATAAAGATTGGCCCTGCGAGTACACCCCAAAGGATTATTAATTCCAATTATGTTGCCCTTACATTCACTGGGATCAAAATCTATTTTATTTTGAAAATATGCATCATGCTCCATAATAAGAATAGGTTCGTCAATCATAGAAGCTTTTTTCCATAATGTATAGTGGCTAAGTGCACACGCTATTCTTGCTTTAGGATTTGCAGTGGTATATGCTCTTTTAAGCAAACCAGATTGCATGTCTATAATTTCACCACTCCATGGATAATTCCATTTTAATCCATATATCATAAGAAGTTTGTCGACTTCTTTAGGTACTATAGCATCAAATCGATTTACTTCAAAATTGTTTTTAACCTTTTGAGAACTGTTTAAAAGGTTAGTATAACCAAATTCTGATACTTCAGAATCCTTTATGACTATGGCATATGTTTTCATATTATCACATGTGATGTATTGAGGTTTTCTTTTTGATATCTGACGGGGCTTGGATTGACATATTGCATTGAAACATTATATGAATTGTAAATAAAATCAGATTGCTCCAAACCATTACGTTCTGCCGTGGCCAATATCTTTCTGGCGCCTGTTGGAGATAAAGCATAACATGCTGTGCCTGGACTCATAATATGATTATTATATAATGTATCTCTATAGTAACGCAACGGATAATCATCAGGAAAATCGGATATACCAATACCAAAAGGTGTTTTATAACTTAGAAAGGGTTCTTTGGCCAATGCAGTTGGGGGACTAAAGGCATACTCAAAAGATAAAAACAAATAATCAGTAAAGAAATATTCTTCGGGTTTACTAATACAAAGAGAGTCATGTTCAGCAAACACCATTGGTTCATTTGCTTCTATAACTCTCTCAGCAAATTTTAAATTATTAAATAGACAACTTTTCTTTATGGGATACTTATGTGGCTCATTATACTTAAAGGCTTCTAATCTACCATCCTTTAGGTCTTTATAGGGAAAGTCATTTTCATCTAAAGTAGATGGAGTGATGCCTTCATATAACTCAGCATCCCAGCCATACATCTTAAATGACTTTAAAGAAGTCTGGGCCTGCTTCTTTGACTTCTCAGTGTCAATATAGATTATTTGGACTTTCATTTTGACAATTGATATAGAATAGAATGACGACCTTCACCACCTATTGTTCTATACGTACCTTCTATTTTCAAATCAATTTCAACACATAAAGCCGCAAATTCACTTTCTGATATTTCTAATGGATCTGTACTCTTTGACTTTTGATCATCGCCTGTCATGAGTTCAATAAAAATTTTTCCTGAATCATTAATTTGTTTTTTCCAGGCCGTAAGACTTTTTGTGGGATCATATGAATGGTCAAATGAATTGCTATAGACAATATCAAACTTATCAAACCATTCTTCTCTATCTTCATGAAAGTCATGTTGTACTGTCATTGGAAATTGTGTTGCAGTATATGCTATCTCAGTACCAATTATATTAGCTTCAGGATACTCTTCTTTAAAATAATTTTGTTCAGCACCATTACGAGTACCATGACATAAAACATTTGATGCATAGTTGACCAAAGATTTGATAAGAATAATAGTTTGCTTAGAAACCCAAACCTTATGTAACTTTACTACATTTGCTCTAGTTTGTTCATTTACATATTCATTATGATCTTTGTATTCATAAAGTTTCATTTTACTTCCATTCGGGTTGAATACGATTTACACGTTCCAATACTGTATATCCTACACGATGAATGTAATGTGTGTGGACTTTCCAGAGTTGTTCCATTTCTGTAATATACTTAGCAATAGTAACAAACAGCCCAGATGAACCCTTAAAGTTTGCTGTATCATGTAATACAATATACTTTCTAACCTTAGGTGCATGCATCCGAAGTTCTTGTTGTAGGTGTGCTGGTGTATGAAGACTATCAATGTGTAACATATCAACCTGAGATACCGATCTAGTGTCATGACTACTCATTTCATGGAACTCATAATCAAGGTTATGTTCTTTAGCATACTTATCAAATAGATGTTTATAGGGATCAATATATCTAGAAGCAATATCATAACCGATAAGCTTCTTTGGCTTTGTCATCATAAGTGCAGCAAATGTTGCACCCTGACAAACACCCAATTCTTTAATAACATTTACATCAGGATCATTAGCGCATGCTATAAGGGACTTATGATGTTCTGTATATTCTTTACCATGAGATCCCTGTTGAGCTGCAGTGATCTGTTCATAAAATTCTTCAAGATTAGTTGCTGATGCCGTAAGGTCGGGTTTAATCATTTATAATACCTCTAAGTTGTTCGACATTCTCACCATTGGCGGGTAGTTTGTCTTTTAAATAAAAATGAATGAACTTTGCTTCTGATAATCTTGAGTCGTCAATTGCAGTATAAAGAGCATTCCAGGTCCAGTCTAGGTTCTTGGTTTTCATTCCGGATTCTTTTACCCAGACATTAAGTAAAGTCTGATCTGTAGACCATTGCCATGGACCTACACCATCAATAAAGGGTTTAAAGTTTGGTCTACGTAAAAATTGTTGAGGTGTTTCACCATTCAAATATTTAGTGATTGATTTGTTAATAACCATCATACCCATATTATAGAAGGCGGCCCCACGATCATTCCATTGCCAATTAACATTACGGATAGATTGATATTGCATACGAGAATAATTTACAATTTTATTCTTATGTTCTTTTGTAATGGGTAAATCTCTTTCTAGTACACCTGCAAAGTCATTTGATCCAATTTGATCAAAGATAGATTCATTCATATCATTTCTAATATAAATGTCACTATCAATAATTGCTATACTATCATA
>Ga0099849_1000229_pt1 | contig 24878 bp, 40 predicted proteins | sample CB_VirMetaG_4_FD_78177 | JGI IMG/M metagenome (GOLD analysis project Ga0099849, IMG submission 78177) | Freshwater to marine saline gradient viral communities from Chesapeake Bay - CB_1508_1M Viral MetaG | ecosystem: Environmental > Aquatic > Marine > Coastal | place: USA: Chesapeake Bay... | reverse complement strand
TAAGAACGATAAGAAGGAAGACACACTCGATTCGAGCCACGGATCAACTGCCAGCAGTCCCCCGGATCCCCCACTTGAACCAGTTGCCAGAGCTTGTATAGCTTTTGTCTATACTCAAAATTGATATAGTTGATATCAAAAGCACAAACGTTAGAGAAGATTTTTTTAACGCAGAAATAGCACCAGTGCTTTTCTATATCTCGAATGGTGTGATCGTGCGGGCAAAGAAAACCGCGATAGTAACCAGCTGCCTTGAGGTCTGCATCGGATAAGGATTTAATGTCTCGAATGTAACGAAAGTTTAAATCTTTTTGTGCGGACAAGAGCTTGTTGGCCATAGGGATGTGCAGACTTGCAGAGAATGGGTCTATTTTCTCTTAGTAAAGGATAAATAACATTTTGGGTAGCTTTTTGTAATGTAGCAAGGAGTACGCTTGTACCGATAACATTTCAGCACCTGTTCTGTAATTTACCCTATCTAAAAAGAAAAACAGGGGTAATCTCTGCGTCTCTGCATCCAGAGTGAGACACAAAAAAAGAACCCCCTTTCGGAGGCTCCGTCAAAGTAGTTCTGTTCCGCAGAACTATTTAATCGTAAAGTTTTGCAACTACTTTACCGCAGCTGGCTCCTTGGTCTTCTTGACCTTGGCCTTAGTCCCTTTAGGCTTACGAATCTGAACCGGCTCCTCGGAGTTACCAAGAGCTTCTTGGAACAGTTCGTCAAACTGACTTGCAATGGTTGACCAATGGAAACACTCATCAGTGACTCGGTCGTAGCATTTTTGTGCCACGTCATCCAACAAGGTACGGTCTTCGTAGTACTTGTTTAAGATCTCTGCTAAGTGATTATCATCTGGGCAGGGAAGGATTCGACCAAAGTTGGTGTCCACATCGTTATGCAAGCACTGGATCATCTCACCAGTTCCCTCGAAGATCTCTTTGCATGAGGTGTGGTTAGGGACAACCTGAGCAACCCGGCAAGCTGCGTGCTCGAAGTTGACAAGACCCCAGCCCTCACCCTTACAAGTATTCACACCAACATCGACGGCGTTATAGATCGTGTTGAGCGTGTCCACAGGAACGCTAGGACCGTTCTGAGTGGGTGCACTCATGATAATTCGGTTATTGGGGTCAAGCCCGTTCCTGGTCATTTCTCGGTGGAAGAGAGGCATGATATCCCAGCCCTGGTCCTTCAAGCCCATGTGCATATACAACTTGGCATCAGGCTTACCAACCGCAAACTTGGCAAAAGCACTGACAGTAATGTCCATGCGTTTACGGAACTGGTTGCGGTTGCCGTTAAAGACAATGAAGTCATCTGGATTGAGACTCAATGCTTTACGGCATTCCAGTTTGTCTTTGGGATAGAACTGGTCAGCCGTCATACCATGAGGCACGACACTAATGGGAACTTTGGCACCAGCTCGAATCGTTTCATGTGCACCGAATTCTGTGTAGCAGATTGCTACATCCCATTCGTTCATCGTGTCGAGGAGACCGCCATACCATTCGTAAGAATCCATGGGATAGTAACCCACGAACTTGAACTTAAGCTGCTCACGCAGATCCTTGATGCGTCGGAACTGTTCGTTAATAATCCAACTGTCATTAATCGTGAAGACAATGTCCGGCTGAAGCCGTTCCACCATTTCGCGAATCTTGTCTTCACCAAAGGGAGCTGGCTGAAAACGATTAGAAGCAGGGTAAAGAAAATACTCCTGGGAAAGAGGAGTGTGGTCACCATGCCAGTTGCAACCCAGGACGTGAATTTCATATTTATCTTTAAAATATGGAAGAACATTTTCCGTGACGCGAGCAAAACCGGTCATGGCAACAATGTCACCTACCCATAAAAGCTTTGGCTTAGACATTAAACGTTGTAACTATTCCCAATTAGTATACATAACTATTTAACAACAGCAAATGCATAACGAGTTAATTCTTGCTCTTTAACTTTATGTGCCTTAAGAGACGTTGTTAAATAATTAGCACCTGCATGGGTCTTGGTTGTAGACCCACAGGTATAAAGGTCGATGGCACAGTAACCAATTTCAGGCCAGGTATGGATTGAGCAATGCGATTCTGCCAAGAGAGCAAGAATAGTCACCCCCTGGGGCTGGAACTTTTCTCCCATTACCTTTAAGACATTGGCATCAGCAATATCTAATGCCTCTTTTAGTAAAACACACAAGGCTTCATAGTCGTCCAACAACTCTTTATCGCAATCATAAAGATCAAGGATTAAATGTCGGCCATTAGAAACTTTCTCGTGGGCCATCTTTTCTAAACAATATTTCTCCATAATACTCTTTCCACTTTTCTTTATTTAAACCAACCTCAACAATTGATGGATAGTCTTTGTACTTCTCAGAATTAGAAGCGCGACAGGCAAGATTGATCACCCGCATACCACGAGTACGTTTTTCACGATAGACATTAAGATCTAGCTGGTGAACACATACATCCATTAACAAAGTTTCAAATCGACTACGCCCCAAGATGTTTGCGTTGCTGCTACGAGCAAACTCGCAATAGTTTGCATAAAGCCATTTAGTCCAATTGGAATAGACACCACTGCCTTCTCCGCTTTTGTTGATTTTGGCAAGGCCAATTGAAGCTGACTCACCTTGATCAAAGACAACGCAATGCTCCATCCAATCCATAATTTGATTGGACTTAAGGATCTGTTCACGATGATGCTTAGCAAAGAATTCAACCTTGCTAGTTGTTTCCATTAAGTACTCTCGCATTTCAGCTTCAGTCATCTGTAGCAACCAGTTGACCAGGCCAGGAAGCATGGAAGCAAAAACACCAAAGGGTTCGCCTCGATCGTCCATGTCGATTAGCGTTTTCTGTTCCGCAGAACTACCCTTGAAAGGACGGTCAAAAGGAATCGTCAACCTGCGACGTGCAAGACCAGAAGTGGGATCAGTTGTTTGTATCGGCTCGTTAGCAGTGATCATGACCAAACCATCAAACTTAAACGGTGTTTGACTAGAGGTTTGGAACTTACGTTCATTACGGATTAAATCACGACCAGTAATTGCTTTCAGTACAGAGACCGAACCGCCATAACGCTCAACATCGTTAAACAGTAAAAGTTTTTTCTTGAATAGGTTTGCCGTTTCAAAACGGTTTTTCTCTAAGTGTTCAAGCGTAGAGATCATTGCATTGTCATCACCAACTAAAGCGTGAGCCAAGTTGGCATAGGTCGATTTACCTGATTTACCTGGGCCAACAATCTCTACAAACTTTTGAATATCGGATGCGCTGAGAAGTACAGCTCTGAGCCAAGCTCTCAGGACTTGGACTCGTCCCCAGTTTCCGTCCTGGGTTTCTTTGAGCCATTGGATAATAGGTTCGCAAGTTGCGCCAGGATCGTAGTCGTAGGGCAGTTGTTGGGTGAGGCACATTTCCCGATTGAAGGGAAGCAACGTGTTCGTTTCGATGGAGTAGATTCCATTTGAAAAAAGCAAGTGTTCTTTTCCGTCGTACCAATCTTCAAAGGTCAACTCAAGTTTGAGTTGCTCAACGACATCATTAATTAAATTCATCCCGTACCCATTGGGTAACATCTCGCTTTTAATTAAAGAGAGGTGGGATTTTACATAGGCTTTTGTTTCAGTTTCAGATTGTTTTTGCCATACACCTCTTAGTTCGTTATACAAAAAGAAAGCACCTTGCTTTTCGCTGTAACGAAAATTGCCTTGTGCTGTTTGCACAAGAGTTTCGGCAATAATATCGTTAGAAAAATTTCTAGGCTTTCCTTTTTTTTCTGGATGGCGACTAGGTGCTTTTCTAATAAGCTCTGGCCTAGAAGTTGCAGCCTGAAACTGTTGAAGCATATTTGAGATGTGTTCCAGCTCATTGTCTGAAGCTTGCATTTCGAGTTCTGAGTTGAAGATTGGATCGGCCAACAAGGTTTCGTCAACCAGTTTGAAGCCGTGTTGCTGAGCTAAGTGAATTAAAGAACCAAGTGTGCGTCCGCCTCCTCGTGTGAAAGAAAGCCAGCGCTTGTGGCACTCACCTTCTTTATACTTTGGAGATTGTTGAGACCACTGGTCCCAAGTCTCAAGAAGAGAATCATCAAGCTCATGGAGGACTTGGCCCACCATGATCCAAATATCGTAGTCATCTACATGCTCAACAGGCAAACACCACGTTGCTGCTTTAGCTTTCTTGATGTCTGTATCTAAATCCATCTGTGCATCGAGTGCAAACAGAGGATTAACAACACGAATTCGCTCCCGTGCAGGAGCACCAACTTTTTCATTTTTGTCGATGATCCCTCGTAGCAACCAGTCCGGAAGCTCGGGAAGTTTTTCAATCCACTCAAAGCCTTGACCTGGTGCTGTGAAGTACCCTTCTGTCTCAGGGTGAGCACCCATGAGAACACCTTGATGGCGCTTCCAAAGAATTTCTAGTTTTTCTTTTTGGATAACAGAATGCCAAGTATATTTGTTACGAACAAATTGACTATGCTTTTTCTGATCTACACGGTAGAGCTTACGCTCACGACCATCTTTACCGCTAAGGATAGTTAACGTATTCGGGAAGGCACTATCAAACGGCTTTCCTGAGATCTCTTCAATAAGTTTGTAGACGCTTGGTCCATCAATATCAACCCACACAAAACCGTAAGAGTAATTGTAAACAGGGCCAGACAACAGCCCAATGGCCTTACACTTTCCAGATTCGAGTTCGTCTTTAATGTCGTTTTTAGAGAATGGTTTCTTTTGCCATCCTGAAACGTAAGCATCTTTTTTGGTTCCTAAAGGCGTTAACGGCCAGTCAATTGGAATTAAATCTAAATTAATTTGTCCAGGAAGCAGGGATTGGTCGTTGCTGTTAGTCATACTTCTTGGGTGGGATTACCTTAGCGTAAAGAGTTTTGCTAGAAAATTCTTGTTCTTTAAGAATACCAAACGCGTGTAAATGCATCTGTGTTGGGAGAAAAAAACAAGCGCCTTCTTCCGCATTTGACATGCGTCTTTGAAGTGCTGTCATCCACTCACCAACGGAAACAACTATTTCCATTGGAGGCTCTCGATTTGTTTTCTTATCCTAGGGCGACTAAATCAAGTAACTAATAAATTAAATGTTTTATTTTTTTAAGTCTTTTGAGTCTTGATGCCATTTAGAAGTGAGTCTCATTTCGCCACCGAGTAGACTGGCTGGGCTGTCTGGGTTTTCAGGCGGCTTCTCAGTATAAAGAGGTTCAAACCACTCTTCAAGTTCACGCTCAGCTTCTGCTTGTGCTCTGATCTCAATCATTTTGAGACGAGCTTTTAGTTTTGCTTCAAACCAAATTTTCTTTAACCATTGGATGAAAGCTTCAAGCATGTCACCTAAGAGGAGGTTTGGATTGATTGCCAACGGGAGCACCTTCGTTGTCATTCTTTTCTTCGTTGGCATTATCGTTGGCATTCTCGGTTTATCAGAGACTGATTTCCTCCCAATCAACCGATGCATAGACTTCATTACCCGCAACTTTTGTCTCAACAAGTAAACTAAATTCTTCTGGGGTACTGGTAAAACTGTTACGTTGTAGCTGAAACTGGAAGAGGGCTGCTTTTAAGATGTCAATTCCATTGGTGCTTTGCGTAGTAGATGAAATGTAACCTTTGGCAAGCGTGCGACCGCCACTGGAGCTAACACCACTGATATTGTATTCAACAGAGGAATCAACACCTGCACTAGTCCAAGTACCGCCAGATGTTGTGGCGTTACTCTGCAGAGTCCAAGCAAAGAAACCATTGTTACCAATACCCAGGACACTTGCAGCAGTTGGGATGACGATTGCATCAAGCCGATCAGGACTTGATTTTAAGCGCAAAGAAACAACCGGGTAAGCAACACCAGTCGCCGTCAGGTCTCTTGGTGTGTCGAGTGGAGTACCAATAGCACCTTGTCTACCACGCAGCTCGTAACCACCTTCTGAGATAGCAGTGGAGCATACTTGTTTTAGTGTGCTGACACTTGCAGTGTCATCTAAGTTTTCAATCTCGTAACGCAAGGGAAGTGATGCTGTAGTGATATAGGTTGATGCAAGAAGGTTGGCGTGGTGGAATGAATGGCAATGAATAAAGAGACCATCAATAACAAAGCCAAGACGCACGGTACCAAGGCCCAACCACTCCACATCCATCCACAGGATCTGAGCTTTAGCAATGTCAAGGGTTTTACCTGATGGACCAGTGCCATCTAGCTTGTCTACATTCCAATCAGCCTGGTTAACAACTGTTTCATCCAGTGTTCCAGTCACTGAATCACGCTCAACAAAGCTAAGGGTTGAGTCTTCTAGTTGTAAATAAAGTCCGTTATCAGCACCGTAGTAACCAACCCGCTGACGCAGGTTGGTTTTAGCAGGCTCCATAACAAACGTAGAGAGAGTCAAAAGTGATTTTCCTGGTTGATAGGAGAATACTTTTTTGGTCTCTCGTTTGACGTATGCACCAGATGTGGTGGGCACGTTGAGATTAACAAGACCAGCATCAGCATCAAAGGTGGCGTCAGAACTAACACCCGTTGCCGTTGCCCAGAGTCCGTTGTCGCTATAACGATGGCTGGAATCGAAAAGAGTGAAGGGTTCCGATATACGCGCACGACCAAAGGCATCACCCGCTGGCGTACCTGCTGTTGTGACTGAAACAGTTTGACCGCTAGCAGTAGTTACTTCTAAAGGCTGACCACTACAGGTTTGGACTTTACCAACATCGTATAGATTACTTAGGTTTAACGGATCTCTGTAAAGTGGCATGACTCTGGAGCGTATATTTTATTCTACTCCTGGTCGACTTGACGGTTCTTTAGATGGAACCTTTAACACAGTACACACCTAGTTTTCTTCGATTTGTTTGTAATATTCTTCTACAATTTTAAACCAATCCTCGTGCAACATGTTAAGGAACTTACGGCTGATTTTAAAAATCTGAGTACGAACAGGAGTCGAAACTAAAATGGCAGCCTGGTCCACCTTGATCTGTAGGGTTTGCTCGATAGCAATGTCGTAGGCAGCTAATTGCTTGCAAGTTTTTTTAAACTTCATGTAGCCACCAAGCAAGTCACGCCACTCTTTAGAACCTTTTTCGTATTCTTTTGGCCACTTTCTGCTATACGGTTTAACGCTTGTTTTTAAATCGGCAAGAGTAAGCTTACCGTTAACCACAGCAATAATGTCAGGAGCACCAGCCCAAGCCCTGCCGTCGTCATCGCAACCCCAGACACGAGCCACGTCGTCAGAACCAATAGTGAAATTAAACTTATCAAGTACAGGAGACTCCGCCCACAAAACTTCAGAGAATTGATCCAGAACTTTTGGCATACCGTCCCAAAACTCTGCGTATTCACTTGAGATTTCAGGATTTTTATTACCTTTAAGATAGCATTCCATGCCGTAATGGATTGCTGTACCGCGTTCAGCAGCCTGTTCTTTAACACCAGGGTTAGCTTTAGACCACATCTCAAGCTTTTTCTTGTTTGCTTCGGAAGCCGTCTCAGAGATGATGGTTGTAACAGAAGGAGCTGGGCCTGTTGCTAAAGGAGTTGTGTAGTGGCGTTTGCCGTTTAAAGTAATACGTGCCGCAGAACTGTTTAAGTCCTGCATGATTTGATTGTTATGAATCCCTGAAGGGCCAGTCACAGGCCTATCCGCATATATTAAAATTAATATATCGCAAAATTCTGAAAACGTGAGGGAATTTATTTTCTTAATTATGACTTTATTGGCATCAATGCTGGTTGCAACGGTGCTAGGGATTTATTTTGTGTCAGACAGATCAGTATTGCAATGAGTAAACACAGTGGATTGCATTCTTCGTGTGCAATGGTTCGGTTTTACTACGGTGAACAAACCGGTGAAACTTTTAAAAAAATGGCTTACGATGATTATCATGAGTCAGAAGTAAAGGCTCACGAAGACCTTCTTAAAAAAGAAGGTATTGATTATTTAAAAGTCCCTTTATCCCCGATGCCTCATGAGCTTATCGACCCAAGTTAAGGAAAGTGTTAACGAAGCCTGTAAAAACGTTCGAGATGCTTTAGCTTTTGCTTCCCGTTCTGAACAGCCTGTTGTTCTGGGAATTTTAACCGAGACCCTGGTACGACTTGAAAGCTTAGATTCAATTAATGAATTTACAGAAGCATTTAGTAACAAAAATAAAAATTAACGATCACACGGGGTAAACTCAACCTTGACAACACTTGTAGCAAATGTACCCCCTGTAAAGGTTTGGGTCAGGCGGGAATATCTACGTGATTTACGAGATGGTCATGGAGAATACACCCCTGGTTATTGGGTAACGTGCAAGTCCTTGACAGGACGTGCACTTTATTTTGAAACATATTTAACAGAGTACGGAGCGCTTTATGACAAGCTTCCTATCAGCGCTTTTCTTGCTTGGGATAGTAACCATCCCGATAAACCCGTGGCTCCTACTCCTGACCTGCCGTTAACTGACCTGCAGTTTTGGAATGGATTCGATACAGGATTAACAGTGATTGAAAAAAATATTATTTTCAATATGGAATTTGAAGTCATGACTAGGGCTTCAGGCATTATGAAAGGTTCCTATCTATTTACTGTGGATAATTATCATCCACATCGTAATGAACCTGATTACTATTTTGCTGAGACTCCTGATGAGCACAAGTCTCACAACATTATTGAATTAGAAAACGGTCAGATTGGAGCGTATCCCAATAATCGTTGTCGTATGGTTGACCCATCTTTGACCAATCAAAATTTAAAAACACCAGATTTTAAAGTATCAACACGATATTTTGATGTAGAGCATGCCCCTAAATGGGGACGACTTGGAGAGTGCGATGATTATTTTTGGAAAACAAAAACAGAAGGAGAAAAATATTATGATTTAACTGCTGATCCTAATTGCACATTTAATATTTTGGATCTTAATGATAGTTTAGATAACGATGAAAACAAATCTGGACTTACGGATTAACTTAAATGGATCAACACACTAAAGAAAACTGGGAAAAAATTAAAAACCATTTTGAAAAAATAGAACAGACTTCTTCTCCTTTTTATAAAAGGGCTTGTTTAATTTGCGCTGGGAAACCAGATCCTTTTGATGCAAAAGAGTACGGAATAGATCTTGATGTGTAAAAAAAGTGAACATCGTCAGAAGTTTCAAGACTATAAAGCTTCTGTCAGCTGCGAACACTGTGGAATAAAAGATCACCGAGTAATGGAGTTCCATCACATCGGTGATAAAAAAAATAGTGTCAGTAAGTTAGTGCAATGGGGCTACAGCTGGGAAGCAATCGAAAAAGAAATTAAGAAATGCATTCCGCTTTGTTGTAACTGCCATAGGCTTGAGCACTGGTCTAGTTAACGACTGCTGTTAATCTTGTCAAAAATACCTAATGCACCAAGACGTTTCGTCCAAACATTTAGTGCATTATCTAAAACCCCTTTAGTTATCGTTAAAAGATTTCCTTCACCGGCGACGGAACCCCTTGGAACAACAACGGGTTTACCGTCTTTGTAGGCAATACCTGTATTTGTGTAACGCCCTTCAGGAGAAAGTATGGTATTACTGCGTGTGTCAACAAACTGACCTTGAGGACCCAAGCGTTCAATAGCTGCTGTGGGAGTACCGCCAAGATTTTCTGCACTAATTGGATCGCTAATTGCGGTCACCAAAGCTTCTTGTGGCGATGCGCCTAGTCCATAGTTGATAGCAGCGTCAAGCAAAATTGCTTTTGTTGCTGGTATTGCAGTTTTTTTAATTGCTTGTCTTGTTACATACTGGGGGGATTGAGTGGTAATTACAGGAAGATTTGGATCAAACGGACGTTTGTTGATAAAAATGCTTGTTGGATCTTGACGCAAAGAAGATACGTCAACATCTTTACCGAGACCCAAAGACGCCCGAATCATGGGGTCTTTAAGTTCTTCTGGATTCCAGTTAACGGTTTGGCCACGCCACGTTTCAAATTCTTGAGGCCCACGTTTTAGTGTTAAAATAGTATTTCTTTCGTTTCTTCTCTGAATATATTCCATTGGAGTAAACCCACCCCCTTCACGCGCTAATCGGAATTCTTCATTTGTAGGAAGTTGAGTAGGATCAGGTTTGTTTAGATATGGAATAGTTTCTAAAGCGCCTTTAGATATACCTTTATAAAGACGTGCTCTTCCTCCAGATGCTCCACCAACTGGATTAGCAGTAATTGTTGTTCCTTCTGGAGCAGCACTGATAACACTCCCCAGCTGATAACGAATTGCTTCTGAGGTTAAAGGATATTCTGTTTGTAGTTGTTGAAAACGCGAAAGCTCTTTAGAAAAATTTTCGAACCTTTGATTTTGTGTTTTCAAATTCTCTTGAATAACTAATTGTCTTCCCGGTGACAATTTAGGCGATTTAAGTTCCTCTTCAAGTCTTTGGATTTGGGATGCTGCGTCTGCTTGTGATTTTTTAAGAAAAGAAGGTTCCTGATATCCAGTAGCACTTTGGAAAGCAATATTCAAAATGGGTTTAACTTTGCCTTGGGTTATAGAAATGTTTGGCATGTAGGTGGGATTTACACGACCACTAAAAGCATTCAAAGTACCCCGATTAAGAACAGAACCTAAATCTCTTTGTTCCTGTAAGAAACGAACACCTTGAGGATTTAACCTGGCACCACCCGAAACGATTCCTCCGGGCTCCACAAGTGGATTATTTAGACCCAAGGGTTTTGAAATAAAGCTAGGAATAAATTCTCCTTGTTGGTATTTTCTTTTTATGTTTTCAGCTGCTGCATAAAGTTGATCATTGATCCCGGCGAATTTTTCTCCAAGTCCTACCGAAGTGTTGAATATTTTTTCTGCAAGTTTTGGATTTTTATCAACTAGTTCCTGAATGCGTGCACCCTGTGTTGTTTGTCTATTAATGTTGTTTAAAAAGTTTTGAAATGCAGAAGGTTCTTCAATAGATTCACCACGTGTTATTGGCTGCCTGCGTGTTGATACTTCAATATCTTCTGCATCAGCAAAATCACTTGGATCAATGTCTCTGTATCCTGTATTTGGCAAATAGTCCTCAGGACCCATAGGGCCAAATGCATCTGATGGCACAGTTCTAGAACCTATTGGTCTTAAAACTGGTTCGGCGGAAACACGTGCAGGGATATTAGTAGGACGTTGTTGACGCCTCCTTATTTGCATTTGCGAAAGGATGTCACTTGCTAGATCAGGATTACCCATACGCAACGCACGTTCGTACGCTGTTTGCAACCGAATATCTTCTGCACCTGGCATTTTGTTTACGCTGTTTCTTTTATTTTACTTTCGTTAATTCAGTAATTAAAACGTAAAGTTCTTCAGGTGGTTTTGGATAAAAATAAGTAAGTACATTGCACAACCAAACATCTTGATTTGGTACAGGCATTATAGTGCGGTACAAAGAACCTCCATTTGAAGGCTCTTTGTATTTCAACGAAACGTCTGCGTCATAAAGTTCAAGATGATCAAATACAATCTCAATGGTTTTTGGAAACTGTTTGTATTTTTGTTGGAGAACGGAATCAATAACATTAGTTGCTTGATGCATTAAAGGCTCTTCTGTTACTTGAAGATCTTTTGAGAATGCGTAGTCAAAACACCAAAGTTTTGAATCAGAGTTTTTTTGACAAAAAATAGTAAACATGAGTTGAGTACAAAAAACAGACGAGTTTAAAGACATCCTGGGTCTTGGGAAGATTAAAGATCGAAGTCTTTACAGCCAGGGCAAGCAGACTCTTTTTCACAAAACTCTTCCCAGTTAAACGGTATTTTCAATTGTCGACACTTCTTGGATTTGTCTGGGTTCAAATCTGAGCCTTGGAACAGGTCAAGAAGATCTGCAACTTTATTTAAGTTTTGACATTGTTCTTCAAATAAAGTAGCCAAAGCTTGCTCAGCAGCAATTAATAAAACCTGAGCAGAAGGTGCGACTTCAAGATAATAAGAAAAATCATCTAGAAGTTTTGTTTTTAAAACTTCAATTTGTCTGGCGTCTTTGTCCATCAAGATGTCGACATTAGACATAGCTAAAAGTTCCGTCAGGATTTTGTTGGATGTTGCCATTTTCTAGATCTTTAACAAACTGCATGCGATCAAACCATTGATCACGCATTGCTTTACCAGCTTCGTATAAACAAAACTCTTGCCAGAGATTTGTAAACAGCCCATGCATGGGATGATTTACATCACCACGACCTGAGCACTGGTACATGTGATCCATAAAAAGGGCTCGCTTGGATTGCTCTTCAGCGTCCCAAGATGAATCTAATTGCATTAGACAGTTGTTTTGGTTTGATCGTAGTTTAGCGAGTCACCTAAGAAATCGTATCCATCTTTAGAATGGATAACTTCAGCCTCAACAAGATGAGTGAAAACACCAAGCATTTCTTTCTCGCGAAGTTCAAAAAGAACATCCGCAAGCTCATCATGAACTGTTTCACCAAAGTCTTCAACAGTACGACCCTTAAAAGGATCGTACTGGATTTCTAACTCCACGTTAAAAACAAGACGTGCAACTGAATGAGTCACAATGTTTTAGTAAGTTGTAAAAACATAATACCCTATTTAAAGCAGTTTTTCTAAAGAGCTTGTTTGGTTTTGCTGATAATAACCAAGACGCTCTTGAATTAAATTGTAATAATTAATAGCAGCATCAACCATTTCTTCTGCTTGCATAGAAGCAGCTAAGTTTTGATTAGCAAGCATTCCTGCAGTAAGAGTAACAACACCCCACTCCATTTTGTTACCAATAATGGCAGGTAAAGGAGTACCATCGCACGTGAACTTTTGAAGAATGTCATATTGTTCTGAATCACGTCCTAGCATGGTACTCCTTATTAAAATCATTTGTTTATATTAGCAAGATAATACCAGTAAGCATTTGCAATATTTTGATGGAAACGTGTGCTGCTTAATAATTTAATCTTGCGTTCTTTCATAGAAAAGATTTTATCAAGGTGTTCTTGGAGATACGGCTCCTGGATCTCAGGAGTCTCTTCTTCTGCCAACTTTAGCTCCAGTTCTAAAATGCTTAACTGCATTTCAAAATCACTAACTGCATGTTGTTCGCAAGTTAATTCAAGCTCTGCTTCCTCTTTTGATTGAGGACCAGGCTTCATCTTCCAATAGAAATTAGAATTAATATTGGGATGCCGTAACGCCCATCCGTTAACCGCTGAAGTGTTTTGCTCGACGAATTGAGAAACGTTTTTTGACTTGGACTCCTTCTGGAAGTTTGATTCCTTCTTGATAGGCATTACAGATTGCATCGAGATTTGGTACGGTTTTGGATGTTGTTGTGGTGATCGGATCGGCATCTTCGATGATGTCGCCATTGATTGAACGTAGCAATCTTTGCTTGGTTGTGGTGATTTCTTCTGTAATGAGATATTTTTCTTGCTCTCTAGGCTCCCATAACTCCGGATCTGTTTCAATTTGGACATCGTAGTCTTTACGTGCAGACACTGTGAACTCGTACCTTAAGCCGGTAACCTTGTTACCTTCTACAAAGGTACTTAAATAAGCTACCAGACGCTTGAGTCCTTTGAGGTTGGACTCATGTCTTCGTTTAGCAACAGTGTTTAATTCAATCTCATCTTTGAAATAAGCTACTGCTCTTTCGTTGTAGTCCAATGCTTCTGCAATTTTGTCAATTTTGAGAGACTTTTTGTTGGCACAAGTTTCAAGCTCTGCCTTAAGTAAAAGCTCGGTGTCAGTGCCTTCGACAGCAGAATAGTTCTCCAGGGAAGCATAGCGCAAAGCTGCGTCGTGTTTGAACAGCTCTACTGTATTCATTTTTTCGAAGGGTCCATCAAAAAGGATTTGCGGATCTTTGAGTTGGTCCATGATCAAAAGGAAGTAACTTGAGATTGAATACGGTTCATGACATATGCCAGCAAGCCTACGGCTGCTGTCAAAAGTACGTCACGAACAATTGGAAAGACTGCAGCACAAAATGACTCGAACATGATTGAAGTAAATAGGGATGAATAAGTCCTTTAGTGTCGACTCAGGACAAACCAGACAGCTGAGGTAGCTGTGAACCCTGGAACGGTGTGTAACCCGCTTCCATCATATTGTCAAAGAGATCCCAGGCGTGATCTTCTGTGAATTGTTCTTGAGGTTTGTAGCGGTGCCAACGGTTGACAGGTGCTTGAACTCCTTCTTTGGTATAAGCCAAGAAGAATTCACCTTTACTGTTGCCATCAGAAGGAGGTTTGTACCACCAAGCTACTGCTTTAGTAATGACCCCCCGTGGCGCATTGTTTTGAACCTCGGTACGTTTACCCAAGAAATCTCTATAACGTTTAAACCAAGTCATGTGAATACAAGTGGGTTTGTGTCCAGGAATTTCTTGTTCAAACAAGTCTGCAAGTTTAGATTGGTTTTGAAATGAACCACACGAACAAAAAGGATCAGAAGCTTTAGGTGTATCAAGTTCTTCATCTTCTTCATCTTCATCTTTGATTGAAAAACCATGAGAAGAAGGAATAACAAACCCATCTGGTGCAATGTGATGTCCAATATCTGTTTGTTCACTTTGCAAAAAAGAAACAAGCGTGTAAAGGTTTGAGATGTTTGAAAGTCTTTCGCATAAAAGCTGTTGATATTTAACAGCAGGATTATGCTTGCCAAGTTCATGAGAATACACCCAGCCTTTGAATATAACGTAGCTGTTATATTTCCAAAGACTAGGTCCACGCATGTTAGGACCGAAGTAACTAAAGAAGTGCTTTAACCGTCCAGTGTAAGAACGATAAGCTGTTTGTATTGGTTCGATGGGATAATCTTGTTCAGATCCATCGGTACGAACAATTAAGATCTTGCGATCTTGCATGTACAAACCAGCAATGTCAGAATCATCAAAGTCATTAAAAGCTCTTCTAATGTTTGACTTTGAATATATAAGTTGTTGTGCTTGATTGAGTTCTTTGTTGATTAGTTTTTTCATGGTTAAAATGAATTCAATTGAATTAGAGAGAAACTACTGTTCGTCCCTCCCCTCAAGGATAGCACTTTGCTTGATTGACTTGCCGAGTCGATACGATCCGTAAGCCAAGGCACCCCAAGCAGGCAGTCCAGCTCCTAATACAATCAGGAGTCCTGCGCCCATTAAGAATGCAGAACCTCCGTAATTAATTCCGTCTTTGGTTGAGTTTTTCATGACACTAAAATTTGAGATTTCAACGGAGGAAATGTTTTGGCAAGAGAAAATGCTAAGGCAAATTGAATCATGTGAATCAATTAAAGAACTAAAGGAAATAGCGACCTTATTAACTAAGGTCGCTACACAACGTCAAGTTGCAATCAAAGCACTGGTTAAAGATGCTTTGGATGAGATGGAGAAAGGATTTTTACAGTGAAGAATCCTCTCCAGTAAAAACAGCTTCTTTATCAAGAAGAGCTGTTTGTTGAAGCATTTTAGGAGTAGTTTGCTGCATAGGAAGTAGATTTAAAGTTTCTGATGTAACAGATCCATCAGGATTTTCTTTTACAAAAGGAACTTCGATTCCCATAGGACTGATACGAACACCTGGCTTGATATTGACGTAGCCATTTTCTGTACCATAGCGGCACATAGTGGCTTGACAGTATTCGTCTTTGCGTTCTGCATGTGTGTCTGCTACCAGATTCTCGGCAATAGTGTGCTGCACAAGAGAACCAAGAGCAGATTCAGGACAGTTAGCCACAACATCATCATAAGAAACTGCACAAACAGCATCTGATTGGTTGTTGCCTTCACCAACAAGAGTTAACTCAAGTTTAGGGGAAAAAACAAATTCAGCAAAAGCATCGTAGTTACCAAGACGCTTTGGCGTACCAGTTGCAACGCTTAAACAAGTTGACATCTTGTCTCTAAAGTCACGCAGCTGCTCACTAAACGTGGCACCTGTCGCACCTTTAATACTAAGAATTAACGGTAAAGCATGTGCACGTTGGTTATCCTTGGTCATTAGATAACAGTAATACCAAGTACGTATCTTGATATTATTGGAATCTTGTTTCTTTTGATCCCACAAATAATTGATAGCTCCTTCGTCATCATTATCTGCTCGGTTACCAGAGCCGATGATAACGGTCATGTTGTCTTTATCCGTTTGCTCAAAGAGAGCACCGGTTTCAAAAACAATCTGCAGCCTGGGGCGTGTAAACATTACGCCAGGTGTAGCTTCAGTTGAGCCTCCAAACTTTTGGTTGTAAGGCTGGATAAAAGATCCTTTCTCTAAGTCTTCAAGGCCAGCAAGCCAACCAGCAGCTTGCATGTCTTCGTACTTAATGAAGAAACCACTGATGTCTCTGCCATGAGTACGATCGTTTGGTTTGTTGATCGCAATCATTTGGCCGAGTCGAGGAGACTTGCCAAGGAATTCAGCTTCGGTTAAATGCTGAAAGCTTTCGAGATTTCGTGTGGACTCACGATTTACTGTGAGTTTACTTTGAGCTGGAATGAGGCTGGTGCCCTCTTGTTTTGCAAGAGTAGAAGATGCGCGTGGCATAGTAGTGTCCGTCGGACGAAGTGAAACCTGGGACTTACGTCAGCAGGTTAGCTGACAGCCCAGGTATGAGAATTATAGAAGGTCAGAAAGGATCTGACGTACTGTAACTAGCAGTTTCTGTTAAAACTTCAGAAGGCCCTGGTGTTTTAGTCCAAGGATCTGCTCGCCAAACCTTGTGCTCTGGACGTTCCGGGGTTTGCGGAGGATCTACTGCAGGTTTTGCGGTATCAGGATACTCATGAATATCTACCTTATTGACACAAATCTTACTGTTGGTTCTGTAGTCACCAGTACGTTTATCTGTCCAACCATCTGTTACTAACATGCCTTTCAGTGTGACCGGTGTGCCTTTGCGAGTGCGATTAGCAATCAATTCAGCAGTATTGAAACCACCGGTTGATGCATCACTCATTGCATAGAAGTTAAACAGATCTGATTTCTTTTTCCCTGTAGGAACAGAAAGCGTTTGATTGCAAACAACCAAACCTGTAGATACCTGCTTGAACACCCTGGTGTCGCTTAAGTCAAGATCCTTAATACAACGACCAGCAAGCACAACGCGATTAAGAATAGGAGCACTTTCGTCTACCCATTGAGGACGACCACCTTGTAAATAAAATGTTTTATTCTCTACGTCATAACGTAAAGAAGCATCATGTAGTTGCATTAATGCGCCTTCTGTAGCTGCGCTAAACAACTCTTTTTGTTTGCCGTATACATCCAAAGTAAGAACAGTTTCTACTTTGTTGTAAGAGGCAGGTGGAGCAACAACATCAATTTTTAAAACAGTCGATGTTGCTGTAGTAGCAACCTCTCTTGGTTCAGAAATGATTTTGAGTGAGATGTCAATGTCGTTCATGACAGAGAAGAAGTAGATGTTTAAGGCAGTTTAACGTCATACCTGGGACGAACTTCTAATTTGAAGAAAATTAGAAGATGGTTAAGAGATCAGTGCGTTTCCGCCCAGGTGAAACCGACCCGAGAGTCGCCTTCAATCTTACAGCGGAAACCAAAGTGTTTTCCGGCTTGAGGAAAAGCAAGCATAGCCTGTTCTTGAATTGCACTGGTGTACTCAGGATCACATGCAATTTGAATTTCATCGTGAACCATTAGAAGTTGCTCCCAATTTTGCCCATAAGGTAAAGATAAAGCAGACTCAATGTTTTTATGAATGTTAATAACAACTTGTTTCATAAGGATTGCACCTGCTGACTGCAATAAAACATTCAAGCCTTTAAATGCAGATCGACAATAAAGTATGCGACGATCCAATCCAACCAAGTGATCACGTTCATTAATTTTGTCTTCAATCTGTTGTTTCAATTTTTTTAAGGCTGGAACACCATCCATAAAACCATTAATAGCATTTCGCCCTAAAGCTTTTAAAATGTCAGGATCTTTTTCATTTGGGTTAATAATGGTGCCAGCTTTAACTGCACCACACCCATACAACATCCCATAAAGAAGACGCTTGCTAATGTCTCTTGTTTCAACACCAAACTGTTTTTGATTATATGTATGGATGTCAACTTCAGGATTAATAACTAGCGATGCGTACTCTCCATCATCCCACAGAGCTAAGTATCCAGCTAGACAACGTAGCTCTAAAGCTTTTGCATCAATCCCGATGAGATCCCAGCCATCAGGCGCATGGAATAAACTACGACATTCTTTTCCATATGGAGAATAACCTGCCGGCACCTGGCCCATATTGGGAAAACGATGGCTAGCGCGACCTGTGATACAACCATTAGTAACAACGTCGCCATGCATACGACCAGTGTCGTGGTTAACCAACTTAAGCCAAGCGTTGTTACCATCTGCAATCTGGCCAAGTCGTTTCTTAACTAGCATGTATTCTGCCAGCAGCTTGGCTTCTGGATATGGAAGCTTTTCTAAAACGTCGTCATCAAGTATTGGATTTCCTTTTTCAGTTCGTTTCTCTGGAACCCATCCGTATTTTTGGGTAAGTCTGCTAACAATTTGCTGACGAGATCCAGGGTTGAACTCTTCAGTGATTCTTTTGATGAAAGGTTGTCCTTTAACATAGCCCCTCTTTGTATTGTTAACTTTAGGTATAAATGTCTCCTCGCGAATATTTGGAGGGAAAACTTCTTTTAGTTTACACTCGAGTTCATTTTGTTTTGTTCGGAGATCATCCACCAGATCAAGAGCTGCATCAAAATCAAAAGGAACACCTGATCTAATTTGTCGATTAATCGCGTAAGCAAATTCATGTTCGAGCTGGAGCGCTGCGGTTGGATAACACTTGGAAACAATGTAATTCCATAATTGTTTTGTAACGTGTACGTCTTGCTGGCAATAACGGAGCATTTCTTCCGAGTATTCGGAAAAGTTTTTGAAATCAATTTTGTGGTCAGCAAGACGATATCCCCAAGCTTTAAGAGAAGCTGAACCCCGAAGTTTGGATGGTACCTCTTGATACTCATCTTCGTCGAGGTTATAGAGAACTTCTTTTGGCCAGATGATTCGTGTGCAGATGAGCGTGTCAAGAATCCTCCCTTGGTATTGGAATTCGTAAAGTTTTTCTAAAACTGGAATGTCATAGAAAATTATGTTGTGGCCAATGAGAACATCAGCCTTGTGCAGATGGTAGAGAGCATCGTCAATGCTGTCAGGCCCGTAAGAAAAAGTTTCGTTTCGGATGAGATCATGAATAACAATGCAAAAGGTTTTGGTAACTTGGTCATAAAGACCGTTAGTTTCAATGTCAAAAATTAACCAGGTTTCATCGGAGGAACTTGGCGTAATCTTGAACACTGAGTTCGTATTCAGAGAAGGTGTCATCGTTATCTTGAATCCAATTCAGAATTTTATTTGCAATTACTCTTTGCGGGTAATTGTGTACTTTTGAAAGAGCTGAGTTGGAGTCTAGAGGAATGAGATCAAAAGATCCATTAAAGGAGGAAACGCCATAGGTTTTTCCTCCTTTTGTACAAGCAATTACAAAAGACATGTCATCAGTAAAGATGCCATGATATTAATGGATCTTTGCTATAAATCAACCACTAATGAGTTGATGTGTTGGTTTTGCCGTAACCAATAAAGCCACCATCTTTTTTACGTTGCGCGATCGACTTGCTTGCTTCTGTTCCGGCACGTTGACTACCGTGAACCAACAAAGCAAATGGTTTGTCACCAAGGCAATGACTGTCATCGTGATCGATTTCAAGGCCAAGATCAGCGGCTTCTTGCTCTGTATAGACAACCCTGGAGCTACGGACAAATACATCGGGATATTTTGTAATCATTTGATCTAGATCCCCACCATAAGATGCGGTTAAATAAAAGTTAGAAGGTATGGTATCCCTAATACTGTGCCACATATTAAGGCATTTGGTGTAGGCATAGAACTTTTGATTGGGACAATCCCTTGCGACCATAGCCCAGGCTTTCATATAGTTTTCTGTCCAGAAGTCACCAGACTCATGGATTCGAACAAGCTGTTTGGGTTTAGCCAGCAAAAGAGAACGTTGAATTAAATCACGAAGATTAAGAACCTGATTACCGTTTTCGTAAAAGGTTTCACGAAGAAGATCCCAGTTGTGCCATCGAGCAGTCCTTACATTAGGCCGGACCTCTGACATAGCTGCAAAGCAGCGGTATTCAGGAGCCTGTGTGCCACGTGATTGGGGATGGTCTTGGATTTTACCTGTGGTTCGATCAGCGAATGTTCTACAGACACCAGCGTGCGGGCAACTGTAGCCAGCAGGTAAAGAGAAAATGAGACGGTCACGGAGTTTACCGTTACCAGTTGAAAACTTAAGAAGTTCCATTGAATTGAATTGCAAGTGAAAAGCTGGGACTTACACAGCTTGTTGGCGAAGCTGCAGCCCAGTTTAGGTACGATAGAATTAGGAGACGTTCACCCCAAACAAGGGGCGCAATCTACCAACCAGGGAACGGGGGTTGGATTTTAGCGGAGAACATCATGACTAACGCTTTGACCTATCGGGGAATCCCCTACGAAAAGAAGTCCGTCTTTGTGACCTACATGACCGGGCAAAAAGAGAAGATCCAACGCGAGGAGTGCGAAAAGAAGCACGATCTGAAAAGGCTGCAACAACATCATGAAGTAGTCCTTTAAATAATTGGAACAACTTAACAGGACCAACTCTAACGGTTGGTCCTTTTTTAATGGAAGATTTTTCCAATACAGTTCTTGTCATTGTTGCAGTGTATTGGGAGGAGGACATTCTTCCTTAACATGATAGGCATCAAGGGCCGATCGAATTGCTTCTGTTACACTTTCTTTGAATGAACGATAAGGAACGAAGAGTTCATCATCCTCAGTCTTATAATCTTGATGTGTTTCTTTGAACTGACGCTCTACCTCATACACAAGATTAGACACAATGTCATTAATTACCTCCATTGTGTGTGGCTGAAGTTGATCCCAGTTGTATCCAGGGAGCATATCATCTTTGACACGATCTAGCAGTGCTTTTTTACAATGCCACTGACTATCAAAGATACTGGTAAATGCTTCCCAGTCGTGTTGGGATTTGAACTTAGGGATGCTCATTTGTTGTTCTCCATAGAATAATCTTGAACCATTTGTGCAAGTTCCATTTAAATAATTGGAACAACTTAACAGGACCAACCCTAACAGTTGGTCGTTTTTTAATGGGAGATTCTTCCAAGTATTTAGGAATCAATTGAGCATGGAGCGTTGTCTTCCTGGGTCGAAAGATCATTGAATGAGGATTCAACTGCTTCATCAAAAAAAGATTCACTGAGTCTTCTGTTTTCAATACCCCACTTGTCAAGCGTTTCATCAGCGACTTCTTTGAGTGCATCTTTAACACATTCCTTGATGAATGAACGTAGCGTTTCTTTATCGGCATCACTGTAGTAGTGAAGCGGTAGAGTTGGATACATCGTGCATTCCATTAAACAACATCAGTTTACTTTGAATTCCCTGAAAATAGTTGCAATCATAAGATTCATTTGTGTTGTATTCGGGGATGTCTTTGTCACAATAAGAACCTCCATTGAATTGACAAGTGTCGCAACAAGCAAACTTCTGTTGTTTTAATTCGTTATCACTAAAAACTATTTTACGTATACCGGCAAGGAGTCTTCTGTTTTCAATTGCTTCATCAAAAAAAGATTCACTGACTTCATAGGTTGAGGAACGTTTAGAACAAACTTGGCACTCATAACGTCGACGCCTAGTAGATGCAGTGGCATTACGACTTTCAAGAACTTTAAGAGTGCCTTTGTGACAATAAGAACAGATGTTTGATTTAGCACTGGTTAGAAGTTTCATAAGTTAATTAGTCGTGAAATCCTTTGATAAAACCAATGGTAGGTGAATGCAATGCCTCTGCAATAACTGGAAACTTTTCGTTAAAAATTTTGGCGCATTCATTTGCAACCAGCTGGTGTTCATGTTGAGTACCGTTTCCGCAACGAAGCTCTAAATAATGAATCCATGAACGGAGTGTTCCATTCATATATAAAACAGTAGGAGAACACAAAGGCAAGATACGTCTTGCTGTTTCTTTTGCTACGCCAGAATCAAGAAGTTCTTCATAAAGTTTGTAGATTGAAAAAAATTGATCAGTTGTTTTGGCATGCATTTCTTTGAGGATAACTTCATCGATATCATCAATAGAATTTTGCCTATTCTTTAAATCTTGCCTACGAAAGTCTGGTACTGCTGGAGCACTGACGTTTGCGTAACGGCTAGAGTACTCTTGAAATGAGAAGGACCTATGCCTAAGTATTTGAGCTGAGATATCTCTTTGAGTTTGTATCTGCACACAAAGATTGGCCATCTCAAATGGTGACCAATGTTTATGAGAGATCAAGTATTTAATTAGTTTAGAAGCTGTTTCAAAGTTGTCTTGGTTTTTCGGGTTGCTAACCCGTGCCATTTTCACAACAAGTTTTTCTGCACTTGGTGTAGACCAAATGTGTTTGACATGAACAAAATCATTACTTGTCATGTGGTTCATGGTGCAATTGAATCGATAGCATTTTTCTGAACTTTGGACAGGTCTTCCCAAAAGCACAGACGAGGCTCGAAGTGTTCAGAAGGACGTTCAGAATGATCCCATTTGATCAGACACATTTTGAGTGCATGACCACGCTTGTCAGGCTTCCGATAAGTTTCTACAACAACTCCTTTTCTGGGGTTGTTGCGAATCCTATGAAATATTTCAGAAGCCTCTTTGGTTTCACTGAATGAATGGATACCGGTTGGTTTTGTAGTGACAATGTCACCTTCTTTGAATCGAAATGGAGTGAGTTGACCTTTAACTTTCTGTGACATTGAACTCCGGAACAGGAATCAAAAGCTTTTCGAGAACAAGAATGGTTCTCTCAAGCCCAATAATTCTAAGAGAGTCCTCGATCAAGTCATCATATGTTTGCTTCTCAGCATAAAATTCGTTAAGTACTGCTTCAGCCTTGCTATCCCCCTCTGGGTCACCAGTGATTTGCTCAAGGACTGAACAATCCATTTCATCAACAAAACTTGAGATTAAACATTCCTGAATAACAGACCAGGAAGTAAGAGGAATGCAGTCAATGATTCGATCAACTGCATCCTGCATAGCTATACGGTTGTCCATGGATAAAGGCCCCCGAAGGGGCCGATAGGATGAAACCATTTTAAGAAGCAGGTGCCTCTATTACATTCCCCATAGTACCGGCTTCTTTGATTTTATCAATCATGCCGAGCATTGTTTCAGCATCTTTGTTGGTTTGTTCAAAGAATGCTTTGACGCGATTAGCAGTCATGATGTGCTGCATGCCGTTAGGTTCTGTAAAAACAAAAGAACCATCAGGCTGGGGCTCACCTTTTTCCATGGCCCACACTTCATTGTTACGTGTGTAACGAAGTTGTAGGTCATGGGTATCAGTAAGCCCATTAGGATTCTTCCAAGTCAACCCGATGTGGGTTAGTGACTCTTCATCCTGAAAGCAATGGGGCTGAGGGATGAGAGATTTGATAGGTCCAAACATGATTTGAATTGAGTTGGTTTGGTAGGAGTGGTGGGACTTGAACCCACACAGCCATTAATGACCGACAGATTTTAAGTCTGTTGCGTCTACCGATTCCGCCACACTCCCAGAAAACTGGACTTACACAGGTAAACCTGTAGCCAGTTGGATACACTTTAGTCAGGATCGTCAACTTGCCAATCAAGATCAAGAGACTCGATATAAGACCGAGCTTTTTCTAGATCAATGTCTGGCTGTTCTTCTCCATCAGCTACGGTGAAACTAGCACTGCATTGTGCAGGAGCATACTCCGCAGGCTCAGCAAGAGCAGGGGGATAGTAACGTGCAGGGTATTTTTCAACCATGTCGTCAACCATTGCAGTGACAGAGTAATGAACCGTGCCAGTTTTTCCATCGTAAAGATCAATAGAAATGTCGAGAAGTTCGAGAATGTCAGTCATAAGTACGTGTCACCATAAGACGAGCAAGATCAGGAACTTGTGCAAGATAATCAAGACTAGGCTTAGAACCTGGTCCGAAACGTTCTACAAGCTCAGGGAAAGCTTCCATCAAACGAGCTTTGTTAACAGGATCAGATGCACGCAAGAGACGTGCAAATGTATTGACCCAGTTACCCTCAGAAGGCTGAAGCATCACCTCTTCGAGTTTGAACTGCTCGTCACGAGTGAGGGTTGTGTTTTGTTCAATGGTCATGATCTGAATTGAATAGTGTGAACAAGCCTGGGACTTACACCTAAAGGATGCCCAGGTACACATTAAGACCGTGGAGGATCACCCCACAGAGTAATGTTGCGTTTTGAAATACCAGTCCCTGGGATACCCACGGCTCCTCGTAGACCAGATGGTCTAGCGTTGAGTGTGAGGTTAAAGGGACCAACCTTGAAAGACTTTGACCAAGACTTGATGCCACGCTCAGTGATACTGAACCCAGCAATTGTTTTGTCAAAGTTGAAAGCAGAACGTTCAGTCATGGATTGAATTCCTGAAAGAAAGTGTTGTAAAGCTTTTGGCTATTAGTGCCATCAGCTTTTTCCATGGCTTTGAAAAGTGCTTGCGAGAAAGAACCATGGATGCCACGTTCCATTTCTCGGAGATGATTCCAAAGTGCAGGATTGTCAGCAAGCATGTTTATATGCCAGTGTTCGTAACAAGGAGAAACAACAGTCATAGGTCAGTTAAGTTGAGTTGACTGATAAGAAAAACTTATCACTTGTAGTGCAGCTGACGCTGCCTATAGGCCAAAGTCTCTTTAGTCCACCTGGAGTCAGGATGCTTGAGAACAGTGTCAAACAAGTCCTCAACACGCTGGGGTGAGCCACCATTGTTAAGGTAGTTGATTGTTGCTGTATCTAACTCTTGAAGCAAGGAAGAGACAGGAT
>Ga0099849_1000228_pt1 | contig 24897 bp, 42 predicted proteins | sample CB_VirMetaG_4_FD_78177 | JGI IMG/M metagenome (GOLD analysis project Ga0099849, IMG submission 78177) | Freshwater to marine saline gradient viral communities from Chesapeake Bay - CB_1508_1M Viral MetaG | ecosystem: Environmental > Aquatic > Marine > Coastal | place: USA: Chesapeake Bay... | reverse complement strand
TAAATCAGCAGCCGCTGGTGTACCTATTGGATACGTTGATATGTTTGCCATAGTGTTTGTGTTTGTATACTCTATATACTTACAGGTATAGCGATTTTTTTACAAGTGTGACAGTAGCCTATTACTTATATACCTTATAAGGCTTATGTCACGTTTTAAAAGTATTACAAATAGGGAACCATAGCGCCCCTCTCTACTTTTTTTCCTTCTTTTTCTCAGTAAAACCCCTTTTTTTTCACCGGGGTTGGCCTTTTTCAGGGTATTTTCCTTTAATTGTTTCGCCTTTTAGTTTATTTCACACAACACAATCTTTTTCGATACTTAGTACGATCGTTACTGGATAATAAATACGTAACAACAAAACAATAACACTTAACTTAATTACTATGTCTAAATCAGAAAGAATCGCTCAACGTATCGGAATCACTATCACAATAGGTTTTATCATTCCATGTCTAACATCACTAACTATTCACCTCATCGCGACTATTTAATGTATATGACAGTATGACATGACAATAAGTCACTGAATACTAAGTAGTAAGTAGTATATGACAATATGTCTCGTGTATGACACAATGACACTTCGACCAATACCTTACTAACAATTACACCAACTAAATAATTCTACACCTTTTCGATACTTAATACAGTATCAAATGGATAATAATAATGTAACAAAATAATAATCAAATAAATAAACTATGTCAAAATTAAATTCAAAAAGATTCGTCATCAGACAGTCACTCATCGGAAAAAATCAAATCATTGAAGTAACTTTCAAAAATGGTAAATCAGTCACTTACAATCACGATAAAGTGTATGAAGTTATGAAGTCTAAACTAGAAACTATGAACTGTTTCTTAAAGTATAAATCTTATACATCTTCTACTTCAGTTCCAGTACTCGTCAGAGATTTAATGGAAGTATAATATAACTTCACAAAATGTAGTAATGGTTTACGTAAGTTCGATTCTCACACTACAACTAATTCGATACATAATACCATATCAAATGGATAATATAATCGTAACCAATAAATAATAAATATGAAAGAATTAATCAATCAAATCAAATCAGAATTTCCATTCAATCCATTGACCGACTGTCGAGAAAAATATAATGAAATGATTCAAGATTATTTATATGAAGAAATAATAATAAATCTATAATAATATGAAATATACACTAACTTGTAACAACGGTAAAGAAATCGACATGACTTCTTACATAATCCAACAATCAGAAAACAAAATAACTAGACAAGATGTTCTTGACAGAATAGAGTTCTACAAATCAACTAATAAATAATACTATGGAATATAACGATTATCCTCAAGAACAGATCGACGAAAAACTTAAACAAGTCGAAGAGTTCGAATTAAAGTTCGGTGAAAAACCAGTAAGTAAGTCATGGCGAAAATGGTGTACTGACAGTAAATACAGACAAAACGAGTGGAAGTTCAGACAAAACATCGCGAACAGTATTAAACCTAATGTTGACTACAGATGAAAAGAAAATACAAACAAAAGTTATTGTTCAAAATAACTCGTTCTCAAATAGAATCTATTGAGAGACAGTATTGGACAAGATATAATAATGATACAATAGAAACAATGTTAAAACTAAAATAATAAACTATGAACAAAAAGAAAGTAATCACACTAGTATGTGTAACATTAATGACAACAGGTGGATATCTACTAGGTGTAGACAACGGTAAACAACAGAAAGTAGATCAAATACTAAACACTATGTCAGATCTTCAAATGGAATGGTATATGTGGCAAGATGTTGAAAAGATAGTAGAATCTAAAAGTATTAATTACTTTGAATAAACTAATGATCGCGATAGCGATATCCTTAACAGGACAGACAGAAGAATTAAAGTTATGTAACTTAAAATGTACTAATCATACTAAAGAGGTCATAAGAGAAACTAATCCAGATATTATGGAAGATCCTAGATATTATGATGGTATTGAAAGCGGTTATATATTATTATGTAACGGTGAATCTGAAGGATTTACTAATCACAACACAGGTGAAATATCGTGTGACGGAAGCAATCACGAGTGTAGCGAAGGAAATACGTGTGAAAACGGTGAGGGCGAGTGTTTTGTTTGTTATTAATTCGATACTTAATACAGACTTAATTGGATAATATAAATGTAACAAATAATAAATTAAATAAACTATGCAAACATTAAAACAAATCAATTCATCTACAATCAAATTAAATAATGTAATCTACAAAGGTTATACTGTAGGCGATTTACCAAAAACATTTGCTTTCATATACAATGAAGACAAAGATCAAGACGGCATCACTGAATGGTTCAACTACAAAGGTCTTACATATGTCTCCAAGTAACATGAAAGAGCTTCTAGCCTATGCCGAAGCACAGAAAAAACTAAGAGCAGACGGGCATAGACGTCTAACTCTCCTCAACGGAACGTGTAGTGGACTTACTGACGCAGAGTACAACAGAGTTGTAACCAGACAGAAATCTAGTTTCTCAAAAGCTAGAAAGTTCACTCACAACCGTATGTGGCAAGAAACACACAAGAAATTTGACATCAAAGAATTAAAACTAATAAAACAAACACTATGAAATTAATTAAAATAACAAAAGGTGGAGCTTTACACTTCAGATTAAGCGACGGTAGACTAGGCGCTTGTTACGAAAGCGGATACGTAAGAGTACAAACTAAAGGTAAAAATATGTATCATGGTAGAAAAACAATGTATCAAATCAACAAAATGATCAAAGTTCCAGCTCCTACAGAGTGGAATAGAGACGACTATTGGCACAGAAGAGTATTAATAACTAACTGTGTTGACAGAGTACAATGTTTACTTAACTTTAATAACAATAATTGTAAATAATATGAGTAAAATGTCAGAAATAGATCAGATAGCGCAAGGCGTAGCTGGTATAACAATGGAACTAATGTATGATAGCGTTGATTGGCAAATAGCAGATCAACCTGTTGAAGGCGATGATTACAATGCTTTACATAGCATGGTAATGAATAAGGCTATAGAGTATATGTATAAATCGATACATAATACGAAAAAAACTGGATAATATAAATGTAACAAATAAAATAAATAATATGTATTGTAGATGCGGCACAGCAGTGCACCCCGTTAGATTAGAATTAGGTTATAAAACATGTATGCCATGTAGTACAACTCAAACGTACTCTTACGTTCCTATTATCGAGCACAAAGCGGGTAATACAATACAAACCGTCAGCCAAGAAGTAAGGGCATCAGTGCACAGAGCTTGGCGACGCAAGTAGCAGGACGAGTAGCCTAATTAGGTTAACCGCGGCGCAAGCAAAGGTGACACATAGGTGAATTGCCTGCTACTAACGGGAGTGATAAGGTGAGCTAAGAAATAGGAGACGAAAGTCACACTAACTTAAACGGCGGTTCGATTCCGCCCACTTCCACTTCGCGCTGTAGAGCAGTGGCCAGCTCGTCGGGCTCATAACCCGAAGGTCGTCGGTTCGAATCCGGCCAGCGCAACTAAAACAATTAAATTATGAGTACAAGAAGTAAAACGTTTGTTATACACAGACAAGAAGCAGAAAAATACGTAGCAGGATTTGCTATAAACCCTGCGGAAATAGCTGACAAAAGCTATGTAAACATGTATTTACATCACGACGGCTACATAGAAGGCGTAGGATTAGACATTGCTAAGTGGGTTAAACAGATGCAAGATGTTAAAGGTTTCACAGAATTTAGTGATCCATCAAGAATAGCATCTCATTTAGTTAAAGACTTTCATTACAATAGTCAATACTTATACCCTAACACTCACGAAATAGAAGTAGCTTATACTTACATATTATGGTGTGGTAAGTCAGACGTGTGGATTAGCCAATGGAGTGAATACGAAGACAAATGCACCTTTGTAGGTAGTGTAGAAAAACTAATATCGAAACATAATACAGACTAAACTGGATAATATAATAAACAAAAACAATGAAAGACAAAAACCTTTACCAAAGACTCAAACCAGAGTACAAAAAAAGCTTAGCTAAAGCCTACAAAGGCAGAAAGCACTCGCACAATGCTTTAATTAATACTCTTAAAGAAAAGTATTATTTTACATCTGTGCCTTACGGCGATGCTTTTGACATTATGAATTCGTGTGATCTAGATTTTCTAGGTGATGCATTTAAAAAACAATACTAATGAGTGATACAATTAAAAAATGGCATGAAATGCAAGAAGAAAAACAAACAAACTACATTACAGAAGAGCTTATTGAACAAAAAATGATAAGCTATGGCTACGGCGAAACAGATTCTCACGACGAAGAATACATCAAAGAATTAGTACTAAAGCATTATGATGCTGAACTAACAGATCAATGGCAGCAGAATTGCGACTACTATATCTACGAAGAATCTACAGCTGATGGTTACAGTATTTTTGTAGCAACACACGACACTAACTCCGTATGTGTAAGCGAAGATATACACTATTATGACAGCGATTTAAGTAGCGTGTTACAAGATGCTATTAAAGATGGCGGCGAAATATACGTTGATGATTACAACCAAGACTTTATAGATGATGCGATACAAGAATTATATGTGTATTTAGCTGAAAGGTTTCACGATCAAGCAATTGACGAACTTGAAGACGAAGGTTATAAACAAAAAGATAAAGATTAATATGACAGATAAAGAATTAAACAAACTAGCAGATTTTATATCCGAAAGAATTATAAAAGAAATGAACAAAATGTTTCAGTTTAGCGAGTATGATCCTGAAGAAGCTGAAGAACAAAAGCTTTTATCAGAGTTAGCTACAGCTATGACAGAACTAGATTATAATTTAGAAAAAGAAAATTATGCTCAGTGTGAAAGATTAAAAAATAAAATATACGTAATAGAAAATAAACTAAATAAATTCAAATAATATGATAAAACCAATGCTCGCATACAAAGTAGACAAAAAACCTGTCGACTGGTCCGAGAAAGTATACATGCAACCTAAACTAGACGGTGTTAGATGCGTAATTAAACTCGGCGACAACAATGAAGTACAAGCTTTTTCCCGTACAGGTAAACCGTGGCTTAATATAGCTCACATTACTAATTCATTACATTTCTTTTTTACGCAACACCCTGATATTATACTAGACGGTGAGTTGTATAATCATGATCTAAGAGACGATTTTAACAAGATCATATCATTAGTCAGAAAAACTAAACCAACGCCATCTGACAGAACTGAGGCATCTAAATTAGTACAATTTCATTGTTATGACTACATAGAAACTGTGTTAAACATGCCTTATAGCTACAGAAAAGATCAACTAGCTACTTCTGACATGTATTCTTATTGTGTAAAATACGTGCCTACAAAAATAGTAGACAAAGACTTATCACTTAAACAACATCAAATCAACTTAGATAGAGGTTACGAAGGTTCTATACTACGTCTTGACAAGCCTTACGAGTGTAAACGCTCTTACAACTTACAAAAGTTCAAAGACTTTCATGACACCGAAGCTCTTATTGTTGGCTACGAAGCAGGTAAAGGCAAGCGTGAAGGTACGCTAGGTAAATTCTTAATGCAAGACGATGACGGCAATGAGTTCGGTTGTCCTCCAGGCAAAGGCTTTACTTACAAAATGCTTGCAGCTATACAAGACAATATTCACGACTACATTGGCAAGCGTGCTACATTCACATATTTCGAACGTACACCAGCTGGTAGTTACAGACATCCATTTTACAAAGCTCTACGTAACTATGAGTAAGTTAATATACCAATTATATAACGACAACATGATAAGCGAAGAAGTAGTACACTTATTATTAGATGCTCATTACAATAGAGTTAATAAAACTAGGTACAGATGAATATATTTTATCTAGATAACAACCCAGTAAAAGCTGCACAGGTACAATACAATAAGCATGTGGTTAAAATGATCTTAGAGTCAGCCCAGATGCTTTGTACTGCGCATCATCATTACGACAACGGACACAATGTACCTTATAAAAAAGCACATTATAATCATCCGTCAACTATATGGTGTAGACAAAACGCTAGTCAATACATGTGGTTGTATGATCACATGATAGCCTTAGGAAAAGAATATACAAAAAGATATAAAAAAACACACTTAACAATAACAAAATGCGCAGAAGTTTTAAAACAATTACCACCCACAATACCGGAAACTATTTTTACAGAACCTCCTCAATGTATGCCGGACGCTTATAAAGTTCCTGGTTGTAGCATAACTGCTTACTGGAATTATTATGAACAAGAAAAGTATACAATAGCCGCAAAAGACGAACAAATAATATTTAGACCAAATGAAAAGAAGAAAATTATACAAACATATGGAAGGCAACGATTCCTTCGGAATTAAAACTAAAATTAAAAATTTTACTAAACCAAGGGTGACAAAAGCCCCTAATAGTACTAAAGTAAGACCCTAATGTCACAAACTAGAAACATGAAATGGTTGAATGATCGTAATATAGTGTATCGTCAAGATCCTATCAACGACAAACCAACTGAAGAAACCGCTTTGTATAGCTACTATGAAAATGGTACATACGAGTGTTATCACTTGTTTCGTAGTAAAGCAAAGATTACAACATACAAGTCTTTGAAATGGCATTACCTTGTTTTATATTATTTAAACCCTAATATACCTATGACCGGCTTTTTTAAGTTTATATCAAATAAAGAAAACGGATTTGTTACATTTTTTATTAGTGATAAAAAACTAGATGAAATGATAAATGATGTTATTAGGCACGGTGGTGAAGCACCTGTAAACAAGATACGTAAAATAATATTTAAAGACTATAGCGGATTAACCCCTAACGAGAAAATGAGTATCGTAGGTAAACTAGTAGGTAGATCAAGCAGAGTAGACGAAGAAGCTATTTATCAATGTATGTTAGATTTAAGTCATGACGGAGAAAATATAACATGGTCAAGAATAGCAAGTCTACTCGATTGTTCTACAAGAACGGTTCAACGTAACTTAAGTAAACAACTTAGAGAAGAAAAAGAAATATTAAACAAATAATATGAAACAAAAATTTAACGAATGGATGGCTAGCATAGGTAATATATACTACGCAGATAACAACCTAATGTCTAAAGCATTAGAAAAAATACAAGACAATGAAAAAGTATAACGTACAGAACTATGTAAGATACAAAGATGATTTAAAAAAATCTATGCCTGATAGCAAGTCTTACGATAATTACACTCGTAAAGAAATGATAATTAAGTTCATGCCTCTTGTAGAAAATCTTGCACGAAAGTTTTCAACTACGCAACAAGCTTCAGGTGTACTAAGTATAAATGACTTGCTGCAAATAGGCAATGAAGGTTTAGTTAGAGCAGTAGACAAATTAGACTGGGAACAACTAACAGAGTCTGAAGATATCGAAAAAACTTTAAAATCTTTTTTTAGTAAACGAATAAAGGGTGCAATGCGAAGACGTATTGACATGGCTAGAGGTGACATGCGTATACCAGAGCACAAGCTTAATGAAATACGTAAAAATCCTAAAGATAAAGTTATGGTTGCTATGTTTTTTAATAGTATATTTTTATCTATAGACGCGCAGGTAACAAATGACGACGATGAGAATATGATGTATCAAATACCTGATAAATCAGAACCTTATAATATTCAATTGCTCAACGTTTATTTAAAAAGTTTAATGGAAAAGTTTTTAGACTACAACGAGTATGAAGTATTAAGATTATCATATGGGTTAGACTGTAATAAACACTCTGCTGTAGAAATAGCAAAACATTTAGATATCAAAGGTGTAAGCTCTTACGTAAGAGTATCAGAGCTTAAAAAACAAGCAGTACAAAAATTAATTGACAACGTAGATCACTCGCAAGTGCTTGACATCGTGTAAGTTAATATAAATACATGTAATTATACTAATAAGCAAATTAAATAAGAACGAATGAACATAAACGAAAAATTAGCGACAATCCAAACAAAGTTTAAATCGAAAAAAAGTAGATTTAACTCCTTCGGCAAGTACAACTTCAGATCAGCCGAAGACATCCTTGAAGCAACAAAACCCTTTCTATTAGAGTTAGGAGTATCAGTAACAATCAATGAAGACATACAAGAAATAGGTGGACTATTGGTGATGACATCAACAGCAGACTTATATGACGGTACAGATTCAATCAGCGCAAGAGCTATGGTTGGTGTAGACTTAAATCAAAAAGGTATGAACGTACCTCAACAATTTGGTTCAGCATCATCTTACGCTAAAAAGTACGCGTTAGGTAATTTATTTCTGATAGATGATACAGCTGACAGCGACGCTACAAATGATCACGGCAAAAAGAAATTTGTGCCAAAAACTAGCAAACCAACTTTAACCTCAACAAAAGATCCAGCTTTTACTAAAGCTCAGGACTATATAAAAGCAGGTGGTAAAGTAGCGGCTATAAAAGCCAAGTACAGTCTATCACAAGAGGTAGAACAACAACTAACAACACTGTAATATGAATAAGCAAGAAGCTTTAAAAGCGTTACAAGATGACACTAATTACTACGGAGACTTCGGTAAGAAGTATTTAAGTAACTCAGACATCAGTACGCTATTAACAAACCCTTTAGCATTAGGACAAAAGCAAGCTAACAGACCTGCTTTTTTAGTTGGTGGATACTTTCATACAGCAATTCTTGAACCTGAAAAGCTTAAGAATTTTAAGATAGTAGAAGCTACAACTAGAAACACTAAAGTTTATAAGGAGATCTCAGACGGTGAAATGTGTTTATTAAAACATGAGGTTGATCAAATAGAGTTAATGACAGAAAAGATGCTAAGCAACGAAGTATGTAGAGACTTAATAAGATCAGGTAGTGTTGAATACGAAAAACCAGAGATTACAGAGCTTGAAGGTCAAATGTGGAAAGGTAAAGCTGATATTGTAAACCATGATGAAAAGCTGATTATTGATTTAAAGACGACAGCAGATATCACAAAGTTTAAATATTCAGCATCTAAGTACAACTACGATAGTCAAGCTTATATTTACAGTAAGCTATTTGGTTATGAAATGTTATTTATTGTAATAGATAAAAACACTCATCAAATAGGTATCTTTGATTGCTCTCCAGAGTTTTACGCTCGTGGCAAAGATAAAGTAGAAAGAGCAGTACAGGCTTATGAATTATTTTATAAGTCTGAGGACTTTGATCCTAAACAATATTTTTTAACTAAAACACTTTAACAATGGCAAGAACCAGAAAAAACCAAACAAAAATCTGTACAGTAACAGGAATTAAAACTAGTATAAATAATTTTTATACAGGACAAAACCATGTAAAAGCAGTAGATAACATGCGTAGAAATACAAATGCTACAAAAGATCAAATGCAAAGAATGTTTAATCAAATAAATAACTACGTATAATGGCTAGTATAATTAAAGCTAGTATTAACCTTAACGATATACCTAAAGATAAAATAATTATAGGTAAAAAAGGTAAATACTTACCAATTACGATTACACTGAACGACGAAGTTGATCAGTTCGGTAATCAAGGTCCTGTAATAGTGGATCAAACTAAAGAAGAAAGAGAAGCTAAGGTTGCTAAGACTTATCTTGGAAATGTAAAAGTGGTATGGACTAATGGAGATAATGTATCCGCCGCACCAAGAACAGACCAACCTCAGCAAGCAGCACCGGCTGCACAACCGGTAGATGATTTACCATTTTAAATTAAATTAAATGCAGACAACAGAGATCAATGGATTTTTGATTGACGAATTCAATCAACATAAGCTTGAAGAGGGAAAAAAGCAGGGTATATGCCCTATTTGTTCTCACGATAGAAAACCTAAGAATCAAAAGGCGAAATGCGCGTCTTATGATTGGGAACGTGGTCTCGGTACTTGTCACAATTGTAACACATCATTTCAATTACATACGTACCAACGTAAAGGTGCTAGTGAAAAAGAATATGTAAGACCTATAGTCTCAGCATATCAACCACCTGCTACTAAGGTAATTGGATGGTTTGAAACAAGAGGGATATCTCAGAAAACCTTGATCGACTTAAATGTCGGTGAAGGTTCTGAGTATATGCCGCAAACCGGTAAAGCCGAGAACACAATAAAGTTTAACTATTTCATGGGTGATCAACTTATTAATGTTAAGTATCGCGATGGTAGAAAAAACTTTAAATTATATAAAGGTGCTGAAAAAGTATTCTATAATATAAATAGTATAGTAGGTTATGACACTTGCGTTATAACTGAAGGTGAAATGGATGTTTTAGCATTACACGAAGCTGGTATACCAAACGCTATATCAGTTCCTAATGGTGCTACATTAAATTCTAACAACCTTGATTACCTTGATAATTGTATTGATTATTTTGAGGACAAAGACAAAATAATATTAGCTGTTGACTCAGATGAAGCAGGACAAGCATTACAATCAGAATTAGTCCGTAGGCTTGGAGCTGAAGTTTGTTATCTAGCGTCATTTGACGATTGTAAAGATGCTAATGAATACTTAATAAAACATGGCACAGAAAAATTGGCAAAGCGTATTGCCGGAGCGAGACCCGTACCGTTGGAAAATGTTACGACATTCAGAGATATTGAGGATGAAGTTACTGACTTTGTTCGTAATGGCTTTAAGAAAGGATACCAAGTTGGCTTGGATAATTTTGATGACATATTTTCTACTTATACCGGTCAATTTATTACGGTCACTGGTATACCTAGTAGCGGGAAATCAGACTTCGTTGATCAAATGGTTGTCGGATATAACCGTAACTATAATTGGAAGACTGCTTTTGCATCACCAGAGAACGCGCCAACGTATTTACATGCTCACAAATTAATGCGTAAAACGTGGGAAGGTATGCCAACAAAGGAAGATATTGGTGGTGATCGATGGAATAAAATAGCTGATCACTGTAATACTAATTATTTTCATATTGACATGGAACGCTACACGTTAGAATCAGTGCTTCGTAAAGGAGCTGAGCTTGTTAAACGTAAAGGCATTAAATGTTTAGTTATTGATCCATTTAATAAAGTTAGAGATGTTGACTGTAAGACAGAAGACGTTAACCGTTATACAATGGAATACTTAACTAAGATTGAAATCTTTGCTAAAAAGTATGATGTGCTTGTATTTATAGTAGCTCATCCAACTAAAATGTATAAAACGCAAGATGGTAAAATAGAAGAACCAACAATGTACAACATTAAAGGTGGTGGTGAATGGTATGATGCTAGTTATCACGGTATATTAGTTCATAGAGATTATGAAGCTAGAACAGTTAAGGCTAAAGTATTAAAGGTTAAGTTTCAAAACCTCGGTGAAAACGGAGCTGAAGCACACTTTAAGTGGGAGCCAAAGTCAGGTTGTTTTATACCTCACGAACCTATATCTAATGATGAGCCAATGCCATGGGAGTAAAAAAGAAATCAGTAGGGTATCAGTACACTGCAGATGAATTTAAAGCTTATCACTGGTGTATTAACAACGGTATTTATATATCACCGTTTTGTAAAGAAAACTTTACCTTTTGGCATATAGATATAGAAATAAACAAAAAAATAAATAGATCACCTCAGGTTTTTAACCCAAGAGAACTATGGGAGAAAATATTTGAATATTATAAATATTATTACAATAAATATGAACAAAATATATAATAACGCAAACGAAGCTTACGAAGCGCTACTTCATGATGCTATAGCATTAGGTGTAGACTTTGATGATACTAAAGCTTTGTTTAATTGTGGTTTTACAATGACAAACCCACAAGACAACTGGATTACAAACAAAGAGCGTAGGTGGAGTTTAGAATATGCTGAGGCTGAATGGCAATGGTATTTGTCTGGTGATCCTAGTATTGACAAGCTTGGTGAACTGTACGGTAAAATACCTCCTATATGGGAACGAATGGCTGACGCCGATAGAAAAGTAAACTCTAACTATGGTTATCAATGGAAACGAAGCTGTCAAATAGATTATGTTTGTGCTAAATTAAAAACAAATAAAAACACTAGACACGCAGCAATAAGTATATACGATGGTAAAGAATATGACAAATATAAGAAAGACACGCCATGTACTTATGCAGTTCAGTTTACAATAATAAATGATAAGCTTTGTATGTCTGTTTATATGCGTTCTAATGACATTTGGTACGGTTTCTGTAATGATCAATATCAATTTTTATCATTACAAAAACTAATCGCTAGACGTCTTAATTTAGAAATAGGTTGGTATTATCACCACGCGCATAACATGCATTTATATAACAATAAACTTTAAAAAATATGTATTATTTATACCACATACCAGGTAAAAAGATTGGCGTAACACGTAATCTTAACCACAGGGTAACCCTTATACAAGGCTATAAGGAGGATGAGTATGAAGTTCTTGAACAGTCAGACGATATAAATTATATATCAGACCGTGAAATAGAACTTCAAAAGTCTTATGGCTACAAGGTTGATTTAAAAAAATATAAAAATCTAAAATTTAATAAAATGAAAATAAACGCAACAGAGCAAACATCAACGTTTGATTGCCCGGTAAATAAATTAAAAGGCAGACTCATGGACAACATAGGTATGACGTGGAAAACAACCTATGGTGAATTTGTAATATCAAACGACTATATACCTTGGATAATAGCAAACGTAAAAACATCTATGTTCAACGAAGGTAGATCTTATATTTACAATAAAGCTTTTTATGAAGCATTTTTTAACCCTAAACATAATCCTGATGTAGCTTTAACTTCTGAAAGGTTTGATCTTATAAGAAACTGGGCTGCAACTAGAGGTTTATATGACTCAGGTAATTCACATACACAATATGTAAAACTACAAGAAGAAGCTGGTGAATTAGCTAAAGCTTTGCTTACAGACGATAAACCAGAAATTGTAGACGCTATAGGTGACATGGTCGTTGTTTTAACAAACTTAGCTCACTTACAAGGTTATTCAATCGAACACTGTATTGATGAAGCTTATAAAGTTATAGCAGCAAGAACAGGTAAAATGATTAACGGAACATTCGTGAAAGATGCAAATTAAAACACAAGATAAGATAGTACAAAACGTACTAAGGAAGATGGACGAACGTAGCTTAATAGGTCAAAAGAAATATGGAGCTACAATGATGCAAGAAATTGAAGGTCAAAAGAAAGATCTAGGTAGGTTTATTGTTGATGTACAAGAAGAATTAATGGATGCAATACTATACCTTGAATCAGCTAGACATTGTTTACGTGATGAGATTGAAGAAGCTTTGTATGCTAAATCTAGAGAAGTAAACAATAATATAAATGATATAAACATTTACGATGAAACGATCTTTTAAAAGAAAAAAAGGTCCTGTACAGTCAAAGAAGATATCATATGATGGTATCAACTTTGCCTCAGGCCTTGAGCGTTATATGTATATGGCTTTAAGAAAAGCTAAAATAACAGCTTTGTATGAAGGTCAAACGTTTGAATTATCAGAGGCTTTTGATTTTCCTTTTGAGTCATACGAAAGATGCGGTAATGGCAAAGGAGAATATAAAAATAGAGGTAATAAAAAAATACTAAACATAAAATATACACCTGACTTTGTAGGTAAGGGTTTTATAATTGAAACTAAAGGTAGAGCTAACGAAGCATTTCCACTGCGATGGAAGTTATTTAAAAAGCTTATAACCGAAAGAAGATTAGGACCACTTACGTTATATAAACCACAAAATCATAAAGAATGCGACGAGACAGTAAGGCTAATCCTGGCCAAGCTAAAAGAATAGCTAGGCAAATGTATGGTGAACGCCAAATAGATAAGTGGTGTAAATGGAGTTGGGAAATGAGAGGTAAGATTAAATACAAAGAACTAATAGAACAACAAAATAAATATAATATTAAAGTATATGGATAATGAAAAGAAAAACTGGAGCCTCAGCGTAGGTACTTATCCAGGTATATTGCTAGGAGCTAGAACATATGATGAACCAACACAAGTCACACATGTGTTTTATTTACCTTTTATTGATATAGCATTAGAGTTTTTTAAATAATGGGTTTGTTTGATGAGCGCGTAGCGTACAAACCTTTTGACTACCCTGAGTATTATACTGAGGGTTGGTTAAAACAAGCACAGGCATTTTGGTTACACACTGAAATATCAATGCAAAGCGATATAAAAGATTGGGCTGAAAAATTAAATGAAAAAGAAAAAAGCTTAGTTGGTAATATTTTACTAGGATTTGCTCAGACTGAATGTGCGGTAAGTGATTACTGGACACAGAAGGTTGTTGGTTGGTTTCCTAAACACGAAATACAACAAATGGCTATGATGTTTGGATCTCAAGAAACAATACACGCTGTTGCATATAGTTATTTAAATGAAACATTAAAACTAGAAGATTATGAAGCATTTTTGCATGAACCTGCAACCGCACAAAGATTTGATAATTTGGTTGCTTATGACGGCACAAGTCATGTTGGTATTGGTAAGTCTCTTGCCGTTTTTTCTGCTTTCGCTGAGGGCGTTAGTTTGTATTCAGCTTTTGCTGTACTTTATAGCTTCCAGCTTCGTAATTTGCTTAAGGGTATTGGACAGCAAATGAAATGGTCAGTAAGAGATGAATCATTACACAGTAAGATGGGTTGTAAACTATTCCGTCACATGTGCAAAGAAGATAATCAATTACTGCATTTATGTCGAGAAGATATAATAAAAGCTGCAGAAACTATGATAAAACTAGAAACTAATTATATTGACAAAATGTTTGAAGCAGGAGATATAGAGGGTATATCTTCAAATGATTTAAAACATTTTATAAAAAAGAGAACAAATGAAAAACTTGTGGAACTTGGTTATGTTGACTTGGGATCGTATTTCTCATATGACACTAAAGCAGCGAGCAATCTTGATTGGTTCTATCATCTTACCGGCGGGGTCACTCATACTGATTTTTTCGCAACTAGGCCAACTGATTATTCAAAAGCAAACGAAGGAGAAGACTTCGAAGACATATGGTAGCAAAAAGAAGAATACTTAAACTGTTAGCTTATACAAACAAGTTAACATCATATCAAAAAGTAGCATCCCGTATAGGTTATATGGGTGCTGGTTTTTTGATAGCAGCTCAATGGACATTAGAACCGTTGTTATATATAATAGGATTTATTTGTGTTATGATACAAACATCTTCTAGGAAACAATGGAACTTAGTAGCTTTAAACTTTAATGGTTTATTAGCTTGGATAACACACTTAATTAAAACATTATAATGGCACAAAATAAATTAAAACAAAAAGTTGAAGCGTTAACTAGAGTAGTTCAAGCTTTAATAAAAGAAATACAATCAAATACTAGTTTGGCGCAAGGAACTTTAACCGCGTTTCAAATGCATATAGGCAAAGAAGAGTGGGAGAAAGTTGTTAAACAACTACAAGACAGAGAACAAGAAGAAAAACAAGAAAAAAAACTAGAACTATAAATGTGGAACAATGAATGGATTAAAGGAGAAGATTACCCTACGTGGGGTAATACAGACGTATACAAGAAGACTATATCCGGGGGATATTTATACGACGGAGAAACACCTCGTGAAGCATACAAAAGAGTCAGTAAAACGGTTGCTCGTAGATTATATAAACCGGAAATGGCCGAAACGTTTTTTAATTATATTTGGAACGGCTGGTTATGTCTTGCTAGCCCTGTACTTTCAAACACTGGGACTGATCGCGGGTTACCTATTAGTTGCTTTGGTATTGATGTTGCAGACTCAATACAAGATATAGGAGGTAAAAATTTAGAGATGATGCTACTTGCTAAGCACGGCGGTGGAGTTGGTATCGGTATAAATCAAATAAGACCCGCTGGCGCTAAAATAACAGGAAATGGAACATCAGACGGAGTCGTCCCTTTTTGTAAAATATACGATTCAACAATACTTGCCACTAATCAAGGATCAGTTAGACGAGGAGCTGCATCAGTTAATATTAACATTGAGCACGACGATTTCGAAGAGTGGCTTGAAATCAGAGAACCTAAGGGAGATATTAACAGACAGTCGCTTAATCTACATCAGTGCGCAATTGTTGGCGATAAGTTTATGCGCAAACTTGAACAAGGAGATGCAGGAGCGAGAACTAGATGGAGTAAATTACTTAGAAAGCGAAAAGCAACTGGAGAGCCGTACATTATGTTTAAAGGCAACGTTAACAAGAAGAATCCTAAAGCTTATAAAGAAAATGGATTAAAAGTACATATGACAAACATATGTTCAGAGATTACATTACACACTGATGAGAACCACAGTTTTGTTTGTTGTTTATCATCATTAAATTTAGCAAAATATGAAGAGTGGAAAGGCACTAACCTTATTTATGACAGTATATGGTTCCTTGATGGAGTCATGGAAGAGTTTATACAAAGAGCTAAAGGCTTACGAGGATTTGAAAATGCGATTAGGTCGGCTACGAAAGGAAGAGCTCTTGGCTTGGGAGTTTTGGGTTGGCACACATACCTACAAGAAAAAGGTATACCGTTCGAAGGTTTACTTGCTCAGTTTGAAACTAGGAAAATATTTAGTCAAATTAAAATTGAAAGTGAAAGAGCTAGTATGGCACTTGCAGAAACTTATGGAGAACCTTTATGGTGTGTTGGAACTGGCATGCGTAATACTCACCTACGCGCTGTGGCTCCCACTGTTTCTAACAGTAAGCTTAGTGGGAATGTTTCAGCGGGAATAGAACCTTGGGCTGCTAATGTATTTACTGAACAATCTGCCAAAGGTACTTTTATTAGAAAAAACCCAACGTTATTAAAATTATTAAGAAAACATAAATTAAACAATGAGGAAATATGGAATAAAATACTTGCTGACGGAGGCTCTGTACAAGATATCGATAGTCTTAACGATATTACAATGGGACATGACGTACCGGTTAAAGAGGTTTTTAAAACGTTTAAAGAGATAAATCAACTAGAGTTAGTTAATCAAGCTGGACTGAGACAGCAATACATAGATCAGTCTGTTAGTTTGAACTTAGCTTTTCCAAGCGTAGCAACGCCTAAATGGCTTAATAAGGTGCATTTTGAGGCTTGGAAGAAAGGAGTTAAGACTTTATACTACACAAGAACAGAAAGCGTCTTACGAGGCGATATTGCACAGCAAGCAATGAATGAAGATTGTTTAGCTTGTGATGGTTAAAATCAAAAAAGGGCTCTCGTAATGAGGGCCCTTTCTGGTTACAGGAACTATTAGGTATGGTACGCCTATTTATCTTGTTCCTTTTTTATTCTTTTATCTCTAGTATTAGCGCAATATTTTTCTTTACTTAATAGGTCTTTAGGATCTTTTCCTTTAATAAAAGATTTAGGGCCTGCCCCGTCAGAGTCATCAACATAATGATCTTTTGAATTTTTTTTAATATAAGCTTTATAGCGAACATCGCAATTATCTGTTTTTTTAAATGGTGAATTTGATATCATGATTTTTTATTTTTTTCTTTATTTTTTTGACAAAAGTTTCTAGCAGCTTCTACGCTACCAAAACCCCATTTTTTTAAAGCTTTAGCTTTTCTAGTTGGTTCTCCGTTAGCTTCTTTCATAGCTCCTTTCATACCTGCAAATCTACAGGCAAATGAGACTCTTCTTGGGTTAGTACCTGATGTAAGTTTTTTACCCATGCCAGGATTTTTTCTTCTCATTTCTGCGTTGCTCTCATTATAAGATTCTTCGCTTATTTTTAGTGGTGATTTCATATGTTGCAATATTCTTTATTAGCATCAAAGCACGGGCAACTTTTAGCCGCGAACTCATTGTGGCCATGTATTGTAGCGCTTGTATGCATCTTTTTTAATGTTTTGAGTAATAATAACAAACTTTCTTTTTGTTCAGGTGTTCTAGTATCTTTAGGAATCCATTTGCCATTAGAACCACGTTCTGATTCAACGCCTCCAATGTAACAAATACCTATAGAACCTTCGTTTCCGCCTTTAACATGAGCTCCTTGTTTGTATATACTACGGCCATATTCTATAGTACCGTCTAGCAAAACTACATAATGGTAACCTATACCATTCCATCCTCTTTTTAAATGCCACCGATTTATTTCTGCAGCATCTAAGTCTCTACCTTCTTGTGTAGCTGAACAATGAACGATAATTTTATTTATCGTCCTCATCTTTTTTATTTATATTTATCCATTTAGTAATGGTATATCCTATAGTTACTGCTAAAAGCAATATTTTCATACCCATTTCTAAAGTAGTAAAAGTTGTAACCCCTAACGTAGAAGCGTTGATTACGTATAATTTTATTTGTTCAGTCATTATTTCTTACATTTACATAATTTGTGAGGACATGTCTCAACGTTAAACATAAGTTTAGCTACCACGCTATTCCACCAACACTCAAACAAACACCACCATGCTTGTATTTTTAACCCTAATTTTACTAGTAATTTTCCCATAGTTTATATTTTTTCGCAATCATTAACTGTTTCACCTGTTCCACTTGGAGAATCTTTTACTCCTACTTTTTTGTAACCAGGCCAACATTTAGAATTTTTAGAATTAGCTCCTTTAAAATGAAGCGCGGTTTCTCCATACTTCATTTTGTAGGGCGAGTTACATTTTACTTTTCTTAAAGCTGAATCTTCGTATGCCATTATTTTTTGTTTTTGTTTTGTAATTCAATTATTTTTTTTATTCTATTTTCTTCGTATCTTAAAGCTTTTATTTCTTTTTTAGTTAAACCTAAATCTAAAAGCATTTGTTTTTGTTGTGGTCCACTTGTTTCTTTTTTCATTTTTGATACTTTATCTCTAAGTATCGTTTGTGGTGTTTGTATTTCTTTGTCTTCAACACCGTAGAAAGGTAAACCTACGTCCCATGTTGACCAACCTAATGCCATAGCTACTTTTTGCCACTTAGCAGAACTATCACTAAATATAGCTCTAATGTTGTTTAGCTTTTTAATAGCTCTGTCCACAGGTATGTTTGTCAATCCTGATATTACTTGCGCACTAGCTAGGTAAGCTGGATTGTTTAAGTCAAAGCCTTTTTCTTTCATTTCTTTTCTACTCCATGAAAAAGCTTTTAAACCACCTTTTATCTTTCTTATCTTAGCACTAAGCGGTGGTGAGAAACCAAGTAAATCATCTACAGCTTTTTGAAACTCTGGTGATTTTTTATCAGCTTCTTCAGCTATTTTAATTATAGCATTTTTAATTGCAATAACAGCTTGACCTTGTATACCTGCTCCTTTTATTAAAGAATCAACCATACCGTTTACTATTCTACCAGTCTTATCTTTCTTTTGTTTTTCTTTTTCTTCTTCATCGTCACTAAAAGCTAAAGCAAACAAAGCTTGTTGTAAAGCGTTAAACACGACGTTTTGCATAGCACCGTAATAAGCTATTTTAGATACATTAGATTTCCAGTCACCTCTACCGTTTATAAGATCTTGACTAGATTTTTTTATTATACGAGCATACTGCATCGGTGTATTAGCAAACGCTAATATAACACGACCAGCTGCTGAAGCTTGTTGTTGGCTTATTCTACTAGGATTACTTGATTGTTGACTTTCTTCCGCTAAAGCTCTAAAATCATCAAAAGCTTTTTTCTCAGCCGACTTTTGGTCCATGCCGCTTTTAACTAAAGCATCAACAGTATTTCTATAAAAAGTAGAACCTCCAGAAGCAATAGCAAAACTATCTGCAAACCTAGTCATCACAAAACCTTTGCTTAATAAATAAGCTAAAGCAGCTTTTGGTTTGTTTTTAGATTCAGCCACAGCATCTGCTATTTCAGACTCACTAACATTTATCTTTAAACCATTACGTCTTTCAACTAAATAAGGTGAATTCATTAATGTCATGAAATCTTTCCAGTATTGTTTTTGATTAGCAAAAGCTTTACCTGCTGCTAGTAAATTATTAGGTCCACTGACTTGAACAAAGTTAACCGCAGATATAGTTTGTAGTATTGCAGACCTAGTGTTTAAGAACATGACAGCACCAACTGAATTGTTTAGCCAATCTAACACGTTGTTAACAACTCTAGAACCACCTATCGGTCTATTAGAGCCTGACTTCATTCTACGTAGATTATCTTTTAAAGCTTCAACATACTTAGGTCCGTAAGCAGCTTCAAGTTTTGACATGTTTTCATCGCTAAAAATTATGTCAGCATTTTCTTGAAACTCCTGCATGTACTCTTTTCTATTGACTTTGTTTATTTCTGTAGTTATATCACTTGTTATAGTTCCACTAACCCATGTCTTTGTAGGTGCAGGATATGGTTTTCCTTTTTGTATTTTTATAAGCTCATCTGCAAAAGTATTTAACTCAGCATTGTTATCAACAAAATCATTTAATTGTTTAAGATCTGTTTTAGATAAACCTGGTACAGTCATACCTTGTCTTGTCCATACAGCTACACGAGAGGCTTGTGAAAAAGTAAATTTACCTACTCCAGTTAACTTAGATAAACTTTTAGGTAAAGTTTTTAAATTATTCTTTAATGCCTTAAAGTCATTTGCAGCTGCTATCTTAGCGTTTACCACAGCTATTTCAGCTCTATTGTAAGGATCAAGTAAATTAGTTTTGTAAAAAGCCATTTGAGCATCACCAACCTTACCTTTACCTAAGGTTTTATATAATAACCCTGTAAAATCTTCTGCTGAAGCTGGTATAAGAAAATCAAATTTACCTTTGCTAGCGCCGATTGTTTGCGCTTTTGCAGGTGAATATACTTTGTATGATTTTATACCTGTGCTATTCTCTATTATATCATTAAAGACTTTATTAAACACTTTTTTCTTACTAGCTTTAGCTAATTGAACCTTAGATTTAACATCAACAGTGCTTAAAACATCTTTAACAGCTTTTACGTTTTTTAAAGCATCATCTGCAAAATAAAAATCATTATAACCTTCAGCTGCTTTTTCTACCATCCATCTAGCCTTAGCTTCTGGAGCACCATCTTGTAATCCTGTTATGTTTTCTATAGGTATGTTTAATCCAATACCATCTAAAAAAGTTTTAATACCGTTAGCAGCGTTTTGAGGTCTAGCTGTTAATATAAACATATCTCTTTTTCCAGGAGAATCTGCTATTTTTTTAGCTAAATCAAATAATGGTCCTTTTTTACCATCTATAACTTGACTAAATTCACTAAAATCAAACTCAGCTCCCTCAGCTTCTAATTGCTGAGATTCTAAAGCAAATTGAGTTGCGTTTATTTTTCTAATTTTACCATCTATAGTTGTTACTAATACTTGACTATTAGTTTTAGCTAAAGTATCATCAAAATCAAATACTCTTATTTTTTTAATTGGTTGATTTAATTTTCTAGCTATTTCTAAAGCTTTGTCAGCATTAGTCATAGCTTCAACAATTGTATTACCTCCTTTTTTCTTAGAAAACTTTATTGCATCTGGTAATATAGGGTTGTTTATATTTTCATTAGCTTGTTCGTTTAGTTCTAACATTTTGACTTGAGGAGTATTCATCATTGACTCCATTTGACTTACATTATCTAAGCTAAAATCACTAACCCCTAAGTTTGTTAAGTTGTCAGGTAGTATTCTTAAGTTCATTGTTGTCATTTCAACTCCGTTAAGATCTGTTCTTGATCCTCTAGAAACTCTTAAAGTAACATTTACATCAGCTTTAAATTGCGGTATAGGTAGGTTTAAAGGATTAGAACCCATTGAAAATAAACCTTTGTTTTTTATTTGAATATAATTAGTAGGAGGTATTTTTTTCTGATAAAGCTCACTTATTATATCTTGATTAAATTTTGCAGTTTGAGTTATAGCTTTTTGGAAACCTTCTTTTTGAAGCTGCGTATATATATCTAAAGGTAATTTACCAGTTTTGTCATAAAGATCTAAGTCAGCACCTAGTTCTCCAGCTTTTTTTCTGTATTCTGCTAAAGGTTTTTTTGCTTTACTTATAAGATCTTTAGTTAATCTATCAACAAAACTATATTCTTTGTCTTTACTAAAAGTAGTTAATTCATTTCTATGCTTTAAAGTAACACTACTATATTGAGCTTTTTCTAATTTAACTTCTACGTCAAAATTTGAATCAAATATTGTAGAAGCAAAATCTGGTATTCCAACCGCATTGCCTCCAGCTAAACCAGAAACTTTAAAGCCAGGTATTTTTAATTTTTTAAGCTTATCTATTATAACATTCTCGTAAGCAAAACCTCTACTTTTACCTATTCTAGCTGCTTCAAATTCTATAGCTTCCTCAAGAGTTACTTCTGGGTTTTTTTCTAAAATAGTTTCAACTTTATCTACAAATTGATCTTTTATTTTAGAGTCAATATCTATGTTGTCAGCAGCATTTTTTATTTTTTTCTTGCTAGCCTTAACAGTATCAAGTGAAGTATCTTCTAAGTTTCTAGCATCTAACTTACTATCAATACTATCCATTATTTCAGATGCCTTACCATTTGTTAACGAATCTAACTTTGTCATAAAGTCAGCATCGTTTTTTAACTCTTGAAGTTGTTCAACAACTAGATCTTGACCTAGCACTTCTAATAACGATGTTCTTCTCTTTTCTTGACCTGTAAAGTAATCTATTAAAGATTGATTATCTGCTTTAGGTATTTCATATACTGGTTTGTTAAACGTAGTTACTTTACCTGTTGTTGGATTTACTCTTTTAGTAGGAGTTGTACCTGTTTTCTTTATATTAAGAACATTACCAAATCTTCTTTTTAAAGCTGCAGCTGGAATAACTTTAGTTAAACCATCATTGACTAACTCATTAACAAACTTTGGCCAGCCTTTAGCAAAAGTACCAACGTCTTTACCTAGAATTTTTGCTGTGTTTTTTGATTCTGATTTTATACTAGAAACTATAGCGTCTATTCCTTTACTAGCGTTTAGTAGTATGTCTCTTTTAGCTCCTTCGTTTATAGAAGCTATTGACTCTGGTTTTATGTTTTTAGAAATAGAAGGCATGTTAGAAGGATATACTTTCTTTCTACCTTTTTCTTCATTAGTAACTTCGTCAAACTCAGTTTGCTCAGTAGTATCAGCTACTTGCTGTGCTTGCGGAGCGTCTGTGCTTACAGTATCAAATTTAGTAGCATCTAATCCAGCGGCTTTAAATATCTCAGCTTTACGTTTTGCAACTATATCACCTAAGTAAGTACTAACTTCTCCTTTGGTAGGGTTATAGTTATCAAACAAAGGTTTTTGTCTACCTTTAAATAAACCTTTACCTATAGCTTGATCTTTAACTACATTTAAAATATCTTGTGAGGTTACATCTCCAATGTCTTTGTTGAATCCTAGCTTTTGTAATATAATACCTGAGTTATCTTTTATTAAAGCATCTACAGCTTTAAGATCTCCACGCTTAGCTTCTCTTACTAGCTTTTGGTTTTTTGCTTGTGAAACTTTAGATGACTTTACAGTTCCAAGATCTACTTCAGTTTCTAACCCCATGTCAACCTCAGCTTTATCTAACGTTTCTTGCGACAAACCTTTACCGCTAACAACATCTTTGTTAAAAGCTTTTAAGAAATCTACAACTTGATTACCGTCTTTAAAACTTTGTTTCCAACCTATTGTTTCTAATATTTTATTACCTATAGCTTTTAACCCGCTTACTTCTTTTACTTTAATAGAAGTATTACCATCAACGTCAGGAGTTAAAGCATCACTAGTTACAGCCATAACTTCTTCGTAAAAACCTGCTTCATCTATTACTCCGTCATTTAGATCTGTTTCATATTGATCTAAAAGATCTAAAGTTTCTTTATCAATTTCTATATTAGGATCGTTTTTTATAGAATTAAAAAGATCCTTACCCATTTTAGATAATTTAGCAGGGTCCATTTTACCTGCAAAAACATGAAATATCTCGTGTTTGTCAGCTGGCATTACACCATCTGCTTGACTAGAAGCATTGTTTATAATAACTTGTTTTGTTCCATTAGGTAATGTAGCAATTAAACCATAGTCTTGTTCTTTAGCATCCTTAACTGTTCCATCTTCGTTTGTTCTAACGTTTACTTGTATTCCTTGTTCCTTTAAAGTTTCAAGACCTCCTAGTAAATCTTCTGTGGTGTCAAATCTATTAATACCAACATCACCTAGTTGCTCAGCTACTACATCAGATCCTTGTTGTATGTCTCTAGTTGTAACTGGCACTGTGCCGTCAGGGTTTTGTATTATTTCAGTCTCAGCTATTAACTTTGATTTTTTAATCTGCTGATCAAGCATAGCATCTTTTAACTGTTTTACAGCAGCTTCTTTACCTTCTTTAAATCCAGTTTCATTATTTAAGACTTCCATGTCATTTCTAATGTCAAATATATCAGCTTCTATTTGAGATAACTCTCTAACAGTTTCAATAGGCATAGTAGAAAACCTTTGTAATCCTTTATTTATTTCTGTGCTACTACTTTTTACTAAATCAGCTATTTTATTTGATACTATTCCTCTTGCTTTACTAGATAAAACGTTTGGAGGTCTTAAACTAGTTTCTAATTCTTTTATTTTATCAAAATTTTGTTTTATTTTTTGGTTGCTGTCCACAGACTGAGTCATGTTTATTATACCTTTAGCTAATCCAGGTGATTTATAAACAAGACCGCTCATCATAGCTCCACTAACCATAGAAGTTGGCACGCCTTCAAGCAAAGGAACGCTCTTCCCTAGTATAACATTGTCAAATATATTACTAGCCAGTTGAACACCACCTTCGGAAAAAGACTCTCCAACTGTATCCACACCGTACACCTTTAATGTTCTAGCTGTGCTCTTTGTAAAAATACTTTTTACTTGATCTACAAAACCTTTTTTAATAGCT
>Ga0099849_1000227_pt1 | contig 24936 bp, 10 predicted proteins | sample CB_VirMetaG_4_FD_78177 | JGI IMG/M metagenome (GOLD analysis project Ga0099849, IMG submission 78177) | Freshwater to marine saline gradient viral communities from Chesapeake Bay - CB_1508_1M Viral MetaG | ecosystem: Environmental > Aquatic > Marine > Coastal | place: USA: Chesapeake Bay... | reverse complement strand
TACTGTTGATTTGGTTGCTTCATCTGCTGCTTCAAGTCTTGGGTTCTCAAAGTATACAACTGCTCCTGATTGTGTAGCAGCATACTCTTCAATATCGTCCCAATTTGCAGCAGAATCAAGAGTTTGGATGTTCATCTTGTGTCTCCACTTTCTTTAATTTATACGCAGCAGTTACTCTAAGACCATAAAACTCTCGTCCAGTCTCTTCTGCCCAGTGTAAAATATCTGATGGGAACAATACAGCAGACCCAGGTTTAGGGAAAACTGAATCAAATCTACCATCTTCCTGAACAAACATAGTCTTGCCACCCCATGTAATATCCCATGTAGGATTGCAGAACAGCACAAATGTGTAGTCAGCATCATCCTTGTGTGCTCCACCATTCAAACCATATGTGTGCCCATTCAAATAATAATCTAAGATCTCAAATTCAAATGGAATCAAGATCTTCATCTTCTCTGGAATAATACTATCAAACATAGGAATTCCTTTGACATCCATCTTCCAGAATCTTTTAAATGGTGTGTTAGTATCACTAGCAGCACCAAACATCCAGCGAGGGCGACTAGCAATCCTATCAATCTCTTTCATCTCATTGATAGTGAGAATAGTATCATATGATTTAATATCAGTTAGTAATGCCATGTCAGTTCCTCAAAATACTGCTGCGTTTGATAATTCCCATACGAATAAGATCAAGATTAATTAGATCTTCCCTATCCATTGTACCCTCAAGTTTATAATAAAACTTGTTTAGTTCTGCCACATAATATCTCATTGTTGGATCAACGACAGAACTTTCCATCCAAAATGTCAAGCACTTACGAACACCACTGGTGACAGGATTGACACCATGAATAAACTCTGTTGGATACAACAGTAACTTTCCTGGTTCTAGTTTCTTCTCAATTCTCTCAGTTCCAATCTGAATATAATGCTCACCACCTTCATAGTCATCATTCAGATTAACAACACAGGTATAATCTGTTCTAGTTCCCCACATGTCAAAGAAATCACTATGATCTGCATAGTGATTGCCAACTTCATACTTCAGCATCAGAGATGGAGAGCATTTGTTGAGGATATGAATCTTTGAGATCTCAGATTCTCTCATCAACTTATAAACGGAAACATTTACCATCTTTCCTATTTCAATATCACTCTGCTCTGAGTTATGCTTATACTTCTTATCTTTTGGACCAGACTTAGATCCATCTTCATATTTACCAGCATCAAACAAACTGAGCATTTGCCTCAATTTGTTTTTATCTAGAAAATCATATTCATAAATCATTTACTCTCTCGCTCAAAGTTTGAATGTACTTGTTTACAGAATCTTTGTATGAGTTTAGCACATTTGGAAGAGGACTGCACATATTCATAACATAATTATACCCAAGCAAGAACTGGGTATCACCAGAGTATTTTTTCCATGGCATGAAGAATACTTTCTCTACATCTCCTTCTCTGCCCTGCTCTTTCATGACAAATGGATACACGAGATTGTAACAGACTTCAACGTCTTGTCCATCAACTCTTTCAATATGTTTTTTTACATTAGCAATCAATTCCTCACCCGTTGTAAGGGTAAGGATAAGAATATTAAGTTCAGTTGACATAATTAAACGTTATTTGCTTGAATTCTCTGTAGGATTAGGTCTAGTTCTTCTTCGCTAGATGCAGTAGATGCAACAATGTCAGCAGGTGGGAAGATAGCATCAGGATTCTTGATGTTATAGTAGTTTGCAATCTGAGCAACAATTCTCTTTGCATACTCACCATAAGTTGATGATGTGAATACACCAAACTGATCTGCTGTCGCTAGATACTCATTCTCAGACTTTCCTTCCATTCTTTGATATGTACCAGCAAAGAAAATAGGATTGATTGGGAATCTTACATCATCAGCATCTTGACCAGCATAGTCAGTAGGAATGTCCCTTAGTTTCTGTCTGTATGCCGACCATTGTGCCTTTTTCGCATCATCTAACTGTGCATCAGGCATTTGTGTCCAATCACAATCATCAAGCAAGAAGTTACGAATCATTCTGATTCCTTCCCATGATACTTTATTCCAACGACCATACTCGTTGTAAATCTTCTCTTGGATTACTTCTTGCTCAGTGTCCTGATACTCAAGATATTTCTCTTTGAGCAACTCAGCAACCTCAGCAACTTGTGCAGACGTTGGTTCTCTCCAGTCATAAGTCTTCCACTTTCTTTCACCAGTGGCACGATCGAGAATATATTTCTTCTTCTCAATACCATAGGATCCATCAGAGAAATAATTCAGATAGATCAAACGATCTCTATCTGATGACCAGAATGGGAACAATATATTCTGAATGTTTTCGTTCCAATAGTCTTCTCCAATCACCTGAACTTTACCATCAACGATGATAAGTCGTTCTAGTGCATTTACTTGGATTACTACACGAGTGTCTGCCATTATTCTTAGGGGAGTTTTAGGAACCAGCCTGTCGTAATATATTTATCATGCGTGAAAACAGTGTTGCCACGATGTACATGTGTCATACCAGCAGGCCAAATTAACAACGTGCCAGTCTGTGGTCTATATCTCTTCTTCTGATACAAAAACTCAGTCTCTGCCTCACCTTCTGGCATGTCATTCAAGTAAACCATCCATGCTAATTCTCTATTTGCTGCTCTGAAACTAGAGTTTTCATAGTGCCAAACATGATACCCACCGCCAGGAGGAGTTTTTTGTATTTTAATGCCAATCGTTTGCAAATTAACCTTTGCTACCTGATCATATTCAAGTCTATAGTTTTCAAATGCTGTATTGACATACTGGTACATATGTGATGCTAATCTTTGATCAACATCATCTAGCATCATGCCAATGTCCTGTCTACCCAGTTTCTTTTGAGGAAACTGATCTTCACCCATCTGAGCAAAGTTAGAATTTGCAGACAAATACTTCTCAAACTGGTCTATAACTGCTGTGCATAACTCATGATGTACAAAACGTGGGTAGATCCCAATAAAATCTTCAAATTTGCCATCAATTTGTTCGGGATCACAAATAAACCCACACTCTTTACCAAGCAACATCAGTATGCCTTAATCAAATACTTAACTAGATGATAGCGTGTTAAGAGCGGAATGTCAATCTCTGGTTGCAATTGTGATTCAACATTTAATTTAACAGCAGAAGATAGTGTAAAGATACCATCATTGACATCAATACCAGCAGAGTTAATTGGATCTCCCTGAGGAGTAATTACTTCAGTGATATATTCAATACCCAAATCAATTTTTCCAGATGCTGTGGTAACTGTTGTAATTTCACCCTCAGCATGATTAAAATTGACATAAGAAATGCCGTAGTTATCGTTGTCTGGATTGCCAGAGGATGTTCTTGATTGTCTAACTTCGAAGAGAATACCAGACTCACGATAATCTTCTGGCAAATTCACAGTAACATCAGTCCACGTTGTAGGACCAGATGCTGAGGTAATTGTTCCGATTTTACTATAACTTGCTCCAGCATCATTACTTGCAAATAGTTCTAGTGGTGCAGTTGGTGCTTCACCACCATTAGAACCATTACCAACGATTACGTTAAATGTAACGCTTTCAATCACAGTACCTTTTGGATTACTATTAGATGCATTGATAGCAACAGTTCTTGCCCATCTTTCTGCCTCATTACCAAAGAATCTCAAATATCTAAATCCATCAGGAGAAACAAAACCTCCAGTCGCACCACTACCAGTTCCAGATTCAACATAATCTACACTGGTGCTAGCACGATCAAACAAACCAGTTGTGGATGATGTTCCTGTATTGCCCTCTGATTGTCCAGGAACTGTATACCCAATAATTCCTCTACCATCTTCATTACCACCACCAACAACTAGTGTGCCAGAACTACCATTCCCAACTTCAGTAAATTGCAGTTCAAAGTAAGCACCTGAACCACCGCCGCCACCACCAGAACCATAGAATGTTTGGTTCTCAGTAGCAGTAAATGTAACAGATCCATCACCACCACTTGCTGTAGTACCAGGACCAGCAATACCTCCATTTCCTGCATCGTCTTCAGTAACAAGAGTTGCAGTTGGACCAGTTCCACCACTCTTAACAGCAGACTGACCTCTAGCACCACCAAAACCATCTCTACGGGCGTTGGATCCGTTTCCACCGCCTCCACCACCACCGATGCCAGAACCTACGCCAACGCCGCCTCCGCCGCCTCCGCCGCCGCCTCCAGAGCAGACTGAGTTGCCGCCATTAGAACCAGTTCCAGAGAACAAATCATCTAGTTCTTGAACACCATCAGTAGAATTTAATTGACCATTCTGGTCAGATCCTTGACTGGCATCTCCTCCTCCACCACCGCCACCGCCGCCGCCAGCGCCAACAACTTGAGCAGAAGGAGTACCAACAGAAGATGCACCACCAGCACCGCCGCCAGCGCCACCACCTGTACTATTACCACCACTACCACCACTAGCAAAACCTGCACCACCAGAACCACCTGAGCGGTCGTTGCCAGCACTACCACCACCGCCAACATATACTCTCAACGTTCCGTTGTTGCCAGGGTTAATGTTAGCAACAACTTTCTTGCCACTTCCACCATTACCAGGATACCAATTGCCACCATCACCACGACCACCTGAACCACCACCGCCACCGCGAACATCTGCTTCAAGTTTATCTAGTGGCCAATCATTCGGGATATTATATGACTGATAATTAGAAGATGGTGTTGTAAATGACTCAACTACATCATTAGTTCCAGTAAACAATGTTCTTGCGCCGTCGCCACCTGCTCCACCAATGTACGAAGATGCTCCACCAGTACCACCAGCAGAAGAACTACCACCAGTTCCTGCTTCTCCAGGATAGTAAGAAACTAATGTATATTCAACACCACTCGTAAGAGTACCACTACCACCAGCAACTACATTAGCAAGGTTAAGTGTTTGAACTGTAGTTCCACCACTTCTTACATAGATGAATCCACCACCACCATTACCGCCATTACCACCAGAATCTCCTCTAGTTCCTCCACTACCACCAGTTGCTCTAATTTCATGAGAATATCCATTAGCACTAAATGTATATGATGTGTTATCTCCTCCACCAGGAGCAGAATCAGTAGTAGCTCCAAAACCACCAGCACCACCAAGAGAAACTGAAATACCCGCTAGTGGTAATTCATCTGTTGTAGGTGCTGGTACTCCATATGTTCCAGCAGTTGTTTCGTTTGCTTTCTGTACAGTTGAAGTGAATGTGTCTCCAGGAATAATGACAGGTTTGCCACCAATAACATAGTTGTTGTCAATATCCCATTCGGTTGGGTCTGGTTGTACAATAGTTACAATTAATTCTGATGGAAAATTACCTGCTGCAAGATAATGAGTATCAATAGTAATTTGACCACCAGATCCATTAGTATTAAAGATAAGTTGTTCTAAACGCAACGCGCTATACTTATCTTTTGCAAGAGCAATTGTATCATCGTCAAGTTTAATTACATACCATTCACTATTAATACCAAACGGAACTGAAGTTCCATCAACATTTACACTGCCCAAGGTAGTCTGTGTAGTATCAGCAACTCTAATTTTATATCCCGTCTGAAGTTCGTGATCGGTGATAGTAATTGTCGTTTGAGAAGCAGAAGAAACGATGGCAGAAGATGAAATAATAACTTGATCTACTTCACCAATACCACTAACATTTCCATAGGTAGAAGCATTTGGATCGGGAATCACATAATCGACAATACCATGAGTGTGGAACAAAGGAACACCACCAGATGGCAAGAAGAAATTAACCTGTCCTGTACCATTTTTATAACCAGCAGCATGGTCATCAGCAAAGAATCCAGCACCCTCAAATGAACCTGCTTCTGGTGCTTCTGATGTAAGAATAGCATGTTCGTGTTCTGGAACTGCTGCAATTAATTTTTCCTGTAAAGGACCAATTTTAATTGTAACTTCACCACTCAAAGTACCAGCAACAAAATCAGTTACATTATCATATCCACTGATAACAATATTGCCAATGTCATATAATGTTTCTTGATCATTTTTAGAGAAGTACCATTTACCACCAGTAGCACCAACAGCAGAAATAACGTTACCAGATACAGGAGATCCTCCACCAGATACTCCACCACCAGCACCAACTAATTTTCTAGTTTTATAATCAGGAACTTTAAATGTTACAGCACTGGTTGATCCAAAATCTTCTGGATCGTAATTGCCACCAGTTCCACCATAATCATCACTTAAGACTTGATACAACAATGGATAATCAGAAGCATTATATTCAGATCCATCACAATACAAGAATCCAGGATATTGTTCTTCTGGATTATCTGCTGTAGAACTAGTAGTAGTAACAATCTCAACTCTTGCTAGACCATCACTTCCAGGTTGAATAATATAAACTACATCTCCATTCGAATATCCATATCCTGGTTTTTTAATTGTGGCAAAATTAACAGTTCCATCTAGATTTGCAGCAACACCTACACGCAAACCAAATCCAGTTGATGATGCTAATTTAAATTCGCCAGCAGATCCTAGGTCAGTAACGTTATAGTATTTGTTAGCATTGATGTCAGCATTGCTTCTACCAATTCTAAAAGTGTTATTATCAATTTTATTTACATAGAATGTAAATCCCCTCTCAAATTGTACACCTCCTTCGCCACCAGCAGATAAAGTAGCGGTGGCAGCAGCACCAGATCCACTAGAACTGGTAAAAGATACCTGTGGGAACTGATAACCAAAACCACCATCTAAAACATTAATTGCAGAAACAGATCCATTTGTAAGAACGACCTGAAAAGATCCAGCTTCTACGGGACCACTTCCAGCATCAGTTACTTGAATTGATGGAGGAGAAGTGTATCCAGATCCACCATCGGTAATAGTAAAACTAGCAATAGATCCACCAAGTTTAGAAATATTTGGCGCTTGTGCTGACTCAACTACAGTAATTTTATCACCATCAATGAATGGATGGTTAGGATAACTAATCTCATCATTACCAACAGATAAATTTGCTGGTTGAATAGTCAATTCAATTGGAGCAGTAGGATATCCTTGGACTGCTGTTAGATCTGTGAAGTATCCACTTCCACCACTAGTTAATGATGCAACTGCTCCAAGCGCAGTTACAACGCCATTATCCGCCACCTTATCATCATCTGCCTTAAAGACAGGGATGATGGATCCAATTGGCATCGTAGATGCGCCAAAAGTTACTTTATCTGAAAGATAGTTGGAGCGAATGTTTCTGGACATTTTAGACCTTAATTAGGTAATCAACCATGATGAAAGGTGCAATGAGGTTATCAAGTTTAGTATCGGATTCTGTTCTAATATTAACAGAAGCCTCCATACCCTCTGTGCTTACGAAAAACTCACTAGTATTTAACGTAAAATTAGTCTCGCTAATCTCATATGAAATATTATGAGTGTGTTCAGTTGGATCATCCTCATAATCAAATGCATCTGTAGTAACTACAGTATTTGAAATTTGAGGATATGCAATTGTACTAGTGTTGTCCACACTAGTATCAAATGGCAAAACATTGTGAAGAGATGTATTGTGTGAATACCCATTATCACCACTTGTTGGAATATTATCATTTCCCACACCATCTGCACCTTCAACATAGTTTGCTCCAACGTTATAACTAGAACTCGCACATCCCATCTCAAATTGTCCGAGAAGAATAACGTTGACATAACAAGGTCCTTCTGGAGTAGTATCTACTGCATACGTTTTTCCTTCAGGAACTAAACAACTAGTAATGAATCCAGAGCAACTTCCTTTACAAATACCATAGTATTCAAAAGTTGTTCCAGTACCACCAGATGTATATGATCCACCACTCCAAACTTCAGATTGAGCATAGAATTTACACGCTGGTTGTTCATCCGTTGCATCATACCAGTTTACAACACCAATAGTTGATGCGTTTGTGTAGTAGTTCAATTCAAATACATCACTACCAGATCTTCTTTTGACTCTACATCTATATGTTGTAGTATAGTGAGCATGAGGCTGAAAAGCATTAGCTGGAACAACTTCCTCATCTGGATTTCTTGGTCTAGTAAATGCAACATTACCTCTAAGATCTTCGGATAGTGCTGGAATTCTAAACTGACCAAACAAATCAATAACTGCTGTAGATCCAACGTTAGAAGATACTTCAACACCAACACCAGATTTTTCAATAGTCAATCCAGTTGCACTAGTAACAGTGTTGTCATTGATAACACCTTGATCTGATGCACTAGATGCTCTGATGAATTTAGATCTCAAATCTGGGACTTGAAATTGATCATCATTAAGAGTTACATCCGTTTGCCTAAAAACACATGCATCACCCGTGCCTAAAATTTCTGCCAGTGCTGGATATGTTGCTTCATTATATACACTACCATCACATCTAATATATCCAGAAGGCAATAATCTCAATCCAATGCCAACATTTGGATCGTTAACATCAAGTTCTTTGGGGAATGCAATAATAGTCCCCGTTGTTGTTCCGATCTTTGCTCTTTCTTGATTTAAAAATGCTGCCATTTTAGTATGCCCTAATGATCATAATGATCGTCTGTGATGGAGTATTGTTGTCCATAACAATATTTAACGCTTTTTCGATATCAGATACGTTAACTGTATATGATTGAATGTTATTAATAGCAATATTTTGTGGCGCTCTTAGTCCACTCTTATTCATTGTAATGTCAAAACTGAAGTGATTGTGGTTTGCAAGACTTGCAACTGTAAAATCTTCAGCAGAGTGACTCAAATTAGTTGGATAAGTTGTTGTAGTATCACCATTCAAATAGTTTGGTTTTCCTAGCAAACTTTGAATTGCAACTGGGAATGTGCCAGTGTGTGCTACTTCTTGGTGATTATAGTTATATGTGTCACTAAATCCACTGGTATATGCACCAGAAGATGGAATATTTCTTGTCAATCCAACATTAGGAATTGTTTGCTGGGTAAAAGTTTTTGTGCTATCAGTAAGAACAAGAGTGTTTTCATCATAATAAGTAATAGATCCAAATCCATTAGTCCAAACATCAGCACCATCAGAAGATGTAACCCCACTCAAGTTTGCAGATTCATAGTTTGGAGAACCAGATACTTGAAAAACAGGTGCTTCAAAAACCTGAACATATCTACCACTGGTAACAGCAGTTGTGTATTGACCACTATGTTTGTGTCCAGGAGTATGATCAATACCTAGTTTTCTACCAATTGTATAATATGTTTTAGACCAAGTAGGATCATTCAGAGTAAATTCTTGAATTCTTCCTGCCATGTTATCAATGGGATCGATCTCAAAAAGAAGATCCGTATCAGCACTATAGATTGCTGGTGGAGTAACACCAGTGCCATCTTCAGAAATTAAATCACCAACAACATCATAAGCATCTGACTGACCAAATTGATATTGTTGCTGTAAGAGATATTCTTTCTCAAGGTCAATCATCGCCCTACCATTTAGGTTAGGAACTCTAAATTGATCAGATTCATCAAAATCTGGGAAATTTGCTTGAATAGCCTCATCCGTGGGACCATATGTGTTTCCCAAATGTGCTGCCAGCAAAGGATAATCTTCTGCTGGATAAGATGTTCCATCACATGGAATCCATCCATGAGGGATACCATCAGGATTTGCCCCCGTCCTTGAAGAGCTACCCGACCACGGCATGATAGTGCCGATGGGGGCGCTCTTCATTGTCTTTAGTCTGTTGTAATATGCCATCAGAGTTCAGTTAACCACCAACCTTGGTATACGGCAGGAATGAAGTTGTCTCCATCAGTTTGTCCAACATAAATTAGACCGAATGAAGCATTTCTGTTCTGAACAACCAATTCACCTGAGGAGTATGGTGCAGATAGACCGCCCAACTTAGTTCCTTCTGTGTCGCCTTGAACTGCAACTGGTTCACCACCCACGATTGGGGCACGAATAACGAGGGAGTTGTTATAAGTTAGTTGTCCACCAACCTCAGTGATTCTGATAACATCACCAGTCTCTGCCGATGAAGGTAGAGTCAGGATAAGTGCGCCTGTAGAAGGAGCTACCGCTACAATATAATTTATATTAACTTGTAGGGTCGATGCTGCGTTGACGAACTTAGTAATGTGTCCACCATTCTTATTCTTCCAACCAGTGTAACCAAATGCATCAATAGAAGCATCTTGTCTGATTGTGAAGTTCTTGGTTCCACCATTGCCAAGTTGTCTTACATCTAGGATCTTCTGTGACTGAGATGCAACTGTAGAACTAATACCAGCAACATCAAGTAATCTTCCAACAAAAGTATCACCAAAGTCTGGTTCAACTCTAAATGTTGGTTCAAATGCCTTATTAGTGAACTGAATTGCGTTTGGATCCTCAACACAAGTAGATGGGAAGATTCTCAACAAACCACTGATATCAGTAGAAGCATTGATGTCAAGTGCTCCAGATTCGAAGTGGTGCTCTTCGTTGTTGATCAACTTGAGGATAGGTACGTTGTTATCTGTACCAGTAATCTCGAAGTTAGAACCAACAAACTTCACATCATCATAAACTGTTAGGCGACCATGATGGTAATCTTTCTTAACTAACTGAGTTCCACCATCGTTAGTGACGCTGTTTGTTACTTCGAAGATCTCATCATTGATCAAGACAAAGTATTCACGATCAAGGAAGAATGGAACCAAATCACTATTTTCGAGTCCGATATCAACACTGGATCCACCAGTTGTTCCAATATCAGCAGTTAGTGTAGTTGTTTCTCTGAGAAGAACTCTCCAAACACTCTCACCATCTTGGTGAGTCTTAGCAGTACCAGGAACATTAGGTACGCTGCCTACACGAGTTACAGGTAAGTATCCAGCATTTCCTGCTGTTGGAACTGGTGTTCCAGATACAAGCATGAACTCCTCATTTCCACCAGAACCATAACCAACGAGGATAAGATCGCCACTTTCAAAATCAGAAATATCATCAACTGTTAACTGAGTAGCAGTTGTAGTGATTGGAGTTAGAGTATCAACAAATGTGGTTGCAATGCTGTTGTCAACCTTAGGATCCTTGAGTGCGACATAAACTACATCGCCTTCTGCGTGTGCCTGAACCGAGGTTCCGAATTGTGCTCTTTGAGCAATAACGACACCACTAGGATTACCAATTACGGTATCACCAGAACAAGCACTAACACTAAAGATGTCACGCTCTCTGTCAGTAATAGTAAACTGCTCGTTTCTAGATGCTTCGAATGTAATTCCTTCGCTGTTGTTATTTCCAGTGAATGGAACATTCAAAGTAACAACGTTGCCAACAATGCTGACAATTTGAGGATCGGTGAATCTAGTGTCACCAGAATCTTCAGGGAATCTATTCTGCTCTAGAGTGACTGTACCGCCACCAGTTACAATCTGAACAAAGTCTCCAACTTCTAAACCATCAGTATTAGTGACTGCGGTGATTGTTGATAGTTCTGCTTGAGCATTACCAACAAATTGAGTCTTAGAAGCAGTCTTACATCCACCAATAAACTTCAGAGAACCATTGATGGTTAGTTTTCCATTCTCTCCATTGACTCCATCATTACCAATTGTTGTTTCACCAGTTACGCTGTCAACCTCAAAGAGAACATCGCCAGCTGGACATCCGCTTAGAATTTGGAACTTCTTATTCTCTTGATTGAGAGTCGATGCAAGTTTAAAGACTTCACCCTGATCGAATACGCCATCACCATTTGTATCTTCACGATCAACAATAATATAATCAATACCAACCTGAAGTGTTCCACCAAATGTTGCGAGATAGATGTTCTCAGTTACACCAGAAGAATCAATACCTTGTTCAATCCATGTAGCATCGAATGCAATGTTACACTTATAAACAGGAGTTCTATTTGTTGGAGTTTCTGGGTGATTATCCTTGATTGGAGTAAATGTTCCAAGTGGTTGTCTTTGAACAATCAAGTAATATGGAGCAGTTTCTGCACCGATCAAACCACCAGTTGCAACACGAACAATTTCAGGGTGTGTTCCTGCTACTGGATCGACTGTAGCGTCAAGAAGTAGATAATCACCTTCTTGGAAATAATCACCAGGAGCGTTAAGAAGTGGTAGGTAATATAGATCGCCAGTTAGTGCTTCTAGATCTGCACCTTCAGGTCCTGCGCCAGGTTTTGCTGCTTGGAATGTTGCATCACCCCATGGTGCAGAACCAGCGGTATCAATTCTATTGAAGTTTGGATCACCATCTGGCAACTGGAAGACATTAACAAGATCAACATTCTGATTAAATGTTGTTGGTCCGAGAATTCCATCATCGTGTGCAAATGCAGTAGAACCAAGTTGTGCTCTAGTTCCAACGAAGGAGAATGCAGCAACACCACCACATAGTTTTACACTGCTGTTGAATGTTGTTTCACCATCAATCTCAAGGCTATTTCTGATGGTTGTTGTTCCACCCTGACCAGCAATATTAACTTCAGAAGCATTTGTAGCAAAGTCAATTGTCTGAGTATTACCAGAGAAGAAGCTGACAATACCTGCTTCAGTTCTTAGTGTTACAATCTGCTCAGGATCAGTTCTATCACCACCAAGATTCTTATTAGCACCAAATGTCACATCACCAGCAAATCTAACTTGCTTAGTTTCGAAGTTGATAACTGATAGTGAAGATAGGCGGTTATAAGCACCACCCATGTAGATTCTAGAAATAGCAGCATCTCTATCGATATTACCGAAGTAGATATTACTATGATTAGCAGAGTTACCAATCTTGATGAATTGATCATCAGATGCTTTATCACCAATGTAGATCCACTGATTGTCGTTAGTGAAATCACCGATTCTAATTGTCTTAGAATAACCCGCAAGGTTTAGACCAGCAGAGTCATCACCACCAACGAATGTAGAATCGTTGAGTAGATTGAATGTGCCAACTGTTTCAGAAGTTCTGATCTCAGCAATTGTTCCGTTACCATTAACTTCAATATCACGCTCAAAGCGTACATCTTCGGTGAATCTAGAGTCACCAACAACAACGAATGCTCTGTCTAGTTCCTTACCAGAAGTAGTGTCATCAACGTTAATTCCTAGGCGACCGAAGTTGTTACCTCTTCCAGATTCAACGATTCCAGAAGTTCTAGTATCAACACGGAGAGTGCTGTAGGTTGTTGGATCTGCACTATTTCCACCAACGATAAGAGCATCTGCAATTGCATTCTTCTCTCTATCAGCGAAATTAGTATGATCTAAGAAGTCAGTTGTCTTACGACCACTAATGTATGCATTACCAACAACATCTAGGTTAGCACGAGGATCGGTGTCTGCAGAAACAAATGCATTTTCATAAGAAGCATGGGTTGCTCTTGCAACTGTGTTAACACCAAGTTTGTAATCACCAATTGCTTCAGTTTCTGTTCTAAGTGCTTCAGCACCAAGGACGCCTAGTTCCTTCCAGTTAGAGTTAGAATACTCAATTGATGGAACAGGGTCACCCTGAGGGGTGTTGTTAACAACAGTATTCCATGAGATTGATTGTTGTTCAAAATCATTTGCTGCTTGTAGATAGACAACATTAGAAGCTCTATCAAATGGATCAGATGGAGGAGAATATACTCTCCAAGTAAAGTTCAATCTAGTATCAACATAGAAATCTCTAAATCTAATTTCAGAACTAGAGTTAATACCAGGAGAACCACCAACATTAGTTAGAGGAATTTCAATTCCACTTGGGGTTGCAAAGGTCAATCTAATAACATTTGCAGCAACTCCAGTTGGAGCAAAATCAATTTGCTGAATTTCGGTAGAAGAAATTCCTGAGAAGTAGTTGGATAGAATCCATCCAAACGAACCACTCTTATTAATTTCAGATCCCTTGATTAGGACATCACCAGAAAGTGGAATTACTCCACCATAAGAAACAAATTGATCCGAGAATAGTCTAGTTCCAGATGGAGCAATTGGAGTTTGATTTGGAGTCTTGTTAGAAGCAACGCCACCAGCAGTGTGTGTCTGGAACAGATATCTCTGTCCATCACCTCTTGGGTTGAACTGGAATACAGCAGAGGTAATTCTGTTCTTGCTAATACGAATATCACCCTCGGTTGGAGGAGTAAATGCGGTTCTGTCTAGGCTCTCATCCTGCTCTAGCTGGGTTACAGGGTCAACGGAGGAAACATTGGAACGGATGATTAGAGCATCACGCTGCTGAATTAGGTCTTCATCTTGAACACCAATGAGAAGTGGAGATTCAATTGTGTTGACTAGTTCACCATCACCACCAACGATTGTAATGTTCTGGTTAAAGGTTACAGGAGTGTCGAAGGTAGTAACGAGACCACCAATAGTATCGTTCTCATCTCCATCATCAGCAAGAACTGCTGCATCGATGAAGGTCTCTTCGCCAGTGATAGCGTTGATTCTTCTGTTACCGATGTAGAGATCACCCTGAGAGTTAATACCCGTGTAGAAGACGATACCAGCGTCTTGTTTCTTCGACTGGGCATAGAAGTCCTGATCTGGAGTTAAGACCACTTCCTGACGCGCTGGGAGACCTGTGGAGTAGTTACCAGGACCGAAACCAAGGTATTCAAACGTGTGGTTACCAGCACGAGCGATAGATGGTCTACGAAGTTCAACGTAGTAACGCTGATCCGAGAGGACTGTGCTATCACCAGAGATTGAGATTCTGCGATCTTCTGAACCAGAAGTTGCATTTCCATCCTGTGCTTTAATAGCGTTAGTACCAGTATAGGTGTTATTCAAGAATGCTGATTGAGAAATCAGATCATCAACTAGTTCTCTAGTTACAGAGTTCTTGTAGTCGTTGACAGAAACTGCACCATGAACGTAGTTATCAGCAGCGGAGAATGCAGATGGTGGATCAATTAGATTAGCATAGTAATCTTTCTCTTGTTGAGTTGTACCAGAGTTTTGGAACCAAAGAGGATCGTTTCTATAGTTGAGAGGATAGAGTTTGCTGACTGGTTGCGAGAACTTAAATCTACGGAAGTTTGTAGAAACACCAGCACCAGTTGGGAATGGAGAGATGTTACCACGGAGAGCAGTTAGGTAGTAAATACCATCTTGCTGACCAGCAATTCTACGCTGTAGTGTCTCATATCCAAAGATGTAGAAAGTATCATCAATAATACCAGCATCTTCAACAGAAGCAACATAGTATTCAACACCAGCATCGTCTTGAATACGATCACCAGGAGTGATAGTATAAACGTTAGCGCCGTTTTGCTTGTAATAATACTCAGGATAATTTTTTCTGATTAATGTTTTCAGAGGTAGCGATTTGCCCATATCCTGGTCTTCCAGCATAGTAGCAAATACTTCTGCATCACCTTGATCTTGGGTGAATGTTGTTTGGGCGAATTCACTAAATTCAAGTTTACCGCCACGGATATTCTTGATGATTAGATAGTGATCACCACCAACGCTGTAATATGCATGGATATTAGCAAGACCAGAAGAATTACCAGTAAACTCAACAGCATTTGTATCTGACGCCAAATTCTGAGTCTTATTGACGATGAAGTTGCCGCCCTGAGGAGCAGAAATCTTAACTGTTGTTAGGATTTCATTTCTTAGACCAGGGAAGTTTCTGCTGTCAATTGTATGATCAAACAGAGTTAGTTCTAGGTAATTAATAGAAGGATCTAGAAGATCAGCAACATAACGACCAGACTGAATAGTCGATTGAACACCAGAAGTGAAGCGAGCGAACGAACGATATTCGATACCAGAACCAGTTTGATCCTTCTTAAATGGATCATACTGAACTTCAGTGTTCAAGTTATTTGCTTCGAAATCATCAGCAGTATAACCGATGTATTCTCCTGCTTGTACAGGGTTCTCGAAGCGAGCACCATATACTGTGCCAGTTACAGGCTTGAGTAGAACTTTCTGAGGAACAAGTTTACGGGTGTCGTCAGTTCTTGTCTTAAGAACGAAACCATTGATAGGATCTCTTGCGTTCTCAAGATACTTAGGAATAACAAAACGAAGTTTGTAGGTTCTCTCGTCTGCCTCACGAGTGTCATCTAGACGCTCATACCACATATCAGTGGATCTCTGACGATCATTATAATCGTCTTGATTGATTCTCCAGAAGATGTTGTTCTGAAGAACGCTGAGTTGTTCATTAGATTGATCTAGACACTGAATGTACCACTTACCAGAATCGGTAACTGCATCAGTGAAGGAAGGATCAAAGCGCATTGGGCTTCTGCGCTTGTTAGCAAAGACCTCAAATTCTACACCACTTTGTCCAGCAGCAAAAGTGATAGGATCTTCATTTGAATTTGCATCTGCAAATGTCTTGTGAATTGTGAAGACTTTGTTGTTTTGATAGCGAACAAAGAATTCTGTTCTTGGATTAATTCTACCAAAGTCTGCGTCATTGGAATCAACAACAGTAATCTCAGGATCATTTACATAAGTGTTAGAAACTAGAGGTAGTTCACCACCTTCAATTGCTCGGATGAATACTCTCTGAGCAATCGATTGAGGTAGGGAAGATGAAGGAACATCAAAGATGTGTGAAACATCTGTTTCAATACCAGCATTGACTGTATTGGTTAGTTTTGCACGATAGTTGTGAAGATCATACTTGTCGTCAAGGACGAATTGATACATATCAATCTCAACGTCCTTATCGATGCTAGCAGTCTCAGATGCATAGATGTAGATACCTGCTGCAGCATTCTCCTTAGAGGTTGCGAGCATCAATCTGGTTTGATCATTGCCATCAAAGAAGGTAGTTCCACTATAATCTTCGGGTTGAGTCTTTCTACCAGGAGCAATTACATAGTAAGTGGTATTAGTATCAAATCCGTTAGGTAGTCTAACAAGACGCTTATCAACATCGACATACTTACCAGTTATCGTATCAAAACGAGGACGTGGTACAAGTCTTACAGGAGTTCCAGTTTCAAACTGGTGTGGGTCGGATGGGTTGCCACCAACGTCAATGGTAAAGACTGTTGCTCTAGATGCAAGAAGTGCAGTGTTAACTGTTTGCTCTTGTCTAGTTACAGATCCAAGTCCACTATTGATAATAGTAGTGATGTTACCGATTAGAGTTTCAATAGCATCAGCAGTACCAGAACACTCTCTATAAGATGGTGATACTAGAGTATCCTGAATGACATCAGGAGTTACATTACCATTCTCTGGTCCAACTAGAACTGTTGTTGGTAGAGTATCTGCCCAAACTCCCTCTTCAAATACAAAGTAAAGATCAGGGCTGCCGCTAAGTTTTGCATTTAGAGTTACGCCTTCTTCTAGACGCGATCCCTTGACACCAAGTTCAATTCTTGTATTGTCAACAATTCTCTTAACGTATGCACCTTCAGGAATAGTGCTGTATGTTACTTGAGCATTTTCTTGTAAAAGACCATTTACAAATGCAGGAGTTGATGGATCAGTTAGTCCTCTCGAATTCTCATATTCTTTAACGCTCATGCCAATGATAATACCACGAGTATCATTAACATCAATGATGGCAGATCCAGCAGTGGTAGAACAATCGAACGCAAGAACGTCGAAGTTTCTCATGGCAGCAGTTGCCATCTGACCGACATAATCCCAAGCGTCTAAGGTTTCTGCCTTTTCGTCATCAATATATGTGAGATTAGTTCCTACGTAGTATGCTTCACCTGCTTGGATGCTGTTGATGTTACCACCAAGTCTTAGGTCATTGACAACAGCGTCAACGATGTAGGAAACGTCACGGAAACACTTAGATGCTTCATTATTAATAGTGAAGTCTCCGTTGTTAACAGGAGGTAGATTTGCAAGTGATCCAGTGGTGATTGCATCCGTAAGGATATCAAATAGGTTCTCAATAGTCGAACGAACGTTAGCACAATCCCAGAGACCATTGCTGAGAGGAGGTAGAACATCTAATGTTCCTGCTTGTAGAGCATCACATACAATACCGATCAAGGTATCGATAGTTGCTAGAACATCAGAACAATTTCCTAAGGTATATCCTAGCTCATCATCACCAGGGTTAACGATAGTGCTGGATGGTTGATAAGCTCTTGCAGCACGAGGATATGAGTGGGTGGTTACATTCTTGTCCTTGGTGCAAGTAAAGGTTAGAGATTCTGTCTTGATTCTAATAGGTTCGTTAATTGCTAGTCCATGAGGAGATGCTGTAGTAACAACAACATTACCAGTTGCAGGATCGTAAGTTGCACTGGTTACATTATGCTCAACCAATAGAGAAGGACCAACATTAATAGTAATACTATAATCAGTTACCGCAGTTGGGTTAACATTCTGACCAGTAATAGGATCAGAACCAGGACGTGGATAAGTCTGCTGAGAGGAATAGTTATCCGAAGCACACTCGAATGTGAATGAATTATCATCCAAGGATAGTTGATCAGTTACCAGTACGCCATGAGCAGTACCGAAGTACATTACAAATTCTCCAGTTGCTGGATCATAAGTTGCATTATCTGGAGTTAGTTGTGGTCCGTCAACAACGTTAATAGCACCAGCAGATACAGATACAAATCTGTGATCATAGTTACCACCAGAAACAACAGCACCAGCAGAAGCACTTATAAAGGTGTGTGGATAAACGTGAGTAGAGGTGCCAACATTAAATGTTAATGTATTAGAGGTAACTGCGGTGATTGCAACTGCTGTGTTGTATGCAGGATCAGCAGAAGCACCAGTAGTTCTCTCTACTGTTAGAGTGCCAGGTGTTCCATCAGTTCCAACTGCTTGAATGATAATTCCAAATAGGGAATCAATTGCACCAGCAGCAGATCCACAGGTAGGAAGAAGTTCATCAATATCCCAGTCATCAACAATTGTTTGATCAAATGTCTGAGTTAGTTGGTTATCACCAGTTGCGGTGATTGCCTCATTTCTCATTGCCATGATGGCAAGATCCTTTGCCTTATCAAAGACATATCCCGCTTCATCACGCTCAGCATCGATGAAGGTATCAACTGCAACGCCGTTGAATACGTTAGTTACATAGATCTTAGCAGCATCATAAGTCTTGGAGTTTCCACCAAACTTAACATCATACATGACTGCTTCTAGAACGTCATAAACGTCATCTAGGCAATCTTGCTTGGTGTTACCTTCTTGTGGTGCATAAGACGGGAACTGAGCAAGCATTAGTTGATATGCTTCTTCAGCAATGAATTCCTTGTTAGCAAGAACAAGATTGTATGCGTCAGCGTGAATGTCAGAAACAACAACAGGATCACCAACCTGATCGAGAGTGATGGTTAGATCACGCTCATAGTATTGGTTGTTGATTGATCTGTTCATCAAATCAGCAGCACGTTTAAATGCGGTGATCGAAGGACCAACCTCATTGTCTACACCATTAACAATCAAACCATTAGCATCAAAGTATTCCTTAGTTGCTGCAATAGTGTACTCGTTGCCACCAAACCAGAGATCCTGTGCTACAGCATCAACAATGTGACCGATGTCTCTACGGCACTTAACTTCACCGCTAAGAAGATTTAGAGCATAGTTTCCAGTGTTGACTTCTGTGTTCCAAATACCACCAGTAATAGACTGGTTGGTAAGTGCATCAGTAGCAATTAGAGAAATGTTTTCAATTGATGTTTGAACATCACTACAGAGAGCAATATTAAACTGGTTCTGGGTATTAGATCCAGCAGTTCCATAATCACTACCAGGAGCAGGGTCTGCAGTAATTGTTAGATCCTTATAGTACAGATCATTATATACTGCCTTCTTCATCTCATCTCTGGCAGCATTGAAAGCATATACACTTTCAGTTCTTTCAGAGTTTACACCATTAGAAATTGGATTTCCATCAGCATCAAAGTATTGCTCAGTGAACTTTCTGATGTGTGAGTTACCGCCAGTGAATAGATCAACAGAAACAGCATCGATGAAGTAACCAATATCTCTACGGCACTTGGTAGAGAGGAATCCTTCATCTCCCTTATTGATCTCGATAGGCATCGAGTTCAAGTTTCCATCAAGGAATACTGTATCAACGATACCACCAAGAGTATCAACTGCTGCCTGAACATCAGAGCAAAGTGCTACCTGAGCATCAGTTAGTTGATTCTCAGTGTTGCCAGCGAATGTAACTGAATCGCCAGCAGCACTTACGAATGTGTGAACACTTGTATTAGTTCCACCATCACCAACATTTACTGTGATAGTGTTATCAGTAATTGCCGTGATTTCGATATACTGACCTGCAGCAGGATCGGTAGAACGAGGATAAGTGTGCTGTGTAGTATTACCATCTAGATCGCAAGTGAAAGTAAGCGAATCAGTTGCAATGGTAATAAAATCACCAATAGAAAGATCGTGATTAGCAATGCTGAGAACTGCAAGACCAGTGTTTGGATCGTAGGTTGCTCCATGTGGTGTGTAACTTCTAGTTACTTGACCATATGCAGATCCTGGTGCATTGTCTGCGGTAATTGTTAGATCTTTTTCATAAAGCTGATTGGTGATCGCTTTCTTGATCATCTCAATAGCTTTTGTGAATGCATATCTAGAAGGAGTTTCTTCTCCTGCTAGTCCATTGGTGATCTGGGAACCTGCATTCTCAAAATACTCTGCACAGAACTTCCAAGTGTACTCGTTACCTTGAATGAATAGGTCAAGAGCGATAGCGTCAACAAAGTATCCTAAGTCTCTACGGCACTTAGAACGCATTGATTGAACATCACGAGTAGCAGTAAATGTTGTGATGCCATCTGGAGCAAGTCCAGTGATTTCATTTGTAGTTTCTGGTGGCAGAGAATTCAGATTTCCATTAGCAATTTGTTCGGTAACAATATTGGTTAGTACCCAAATTGCTGATTGAACATCATCACAAGCGCCAGTGTTAGTTCTGGAAATGTTACCACCGCCACCACCGTACTGAGCAGGACCTTCAGTGATTGTTAGATCCTGTGATGATAGTTGGTTAGCAACTGCAAGACGCATTTGATCTCTTGCAGCGTTGAATCCTGTTACGCTTTCTGCTTCCTCTCCCTGAAGACCAGCACTAATCCATGAAGTTCCAGAGCCATCAAAATACTTAGAGATGAACTTACGGGAATACTTATTAGTACCAATGAACAAGTCAAGAGATACAGCATCAACTAGATAACCGATATCTCTGCGGCACTTAGCATCAGATCCACCTGGGAATACAAATGTAGGATGTGCAGCAACAATAGCTGCAATTGAGTTATTAATGATCTCTTGCTTGTTATTTTGGATCAAGCGATATGCATCAGCATATCTTGACCAATTATAAGTTTGAGGATCTGAGTTGGAGAAGTCATAAACATATGGATCTCCAAAACCATTGTCAGAACCAGTGTCATTACCGAAGAAGAAATCGGGGAATGAAATAGCAATTTGTCCCAGTGCAGATTCAACAATTTCTTCCTTGTTATTCTGAATCAAACGATATGAATCAGCATATCTAGAACTTGGGGTTGTTTGAGGACCATCAGGGAAGTAGAAATCAGGATAGTTGATTGCAAGTGCTGCAATTGCTTTATCACCAATCTCTTTACTGTTGCGTCTAATTAGACGGAATGCGTCGGCATATCTTGACTGACCATTCGTTTGAGTATCACCAGGAATAAAGAAGTCTGGGTGATAAACAGCAACTTCTGCTAGTGCTGCATCTAGGATAAACTCTCTGTTAGCAACAATTCTGTTACGAGCATCTTTGTTTCTACCAGCAGGATCTTGCTTCTGAGAAACATCAATAGTTACACCATTTGTGGTGTCACCATCTGCCTCTGCTTGAGAACCAGTCTTACCAGTGTTAATACCATATTCTGCTAGTACACTACCAACTTCAGGATCGTAAAGATCTGCTTGTACAGTTAATAGGTTAGCAATTGCTTTCTTACAAAGATCTCTTGCTCTGTTGAATGCAAATACTGAGGGAGTTTCTTCACCAAGTAGACCATTGCTTAGAGGAGCACCAGCACCATCGAAGTAGAATCTAGTTGCTTCAATAATGTTCTTGTTACCACCATCTCTAAGGTCTTCTGCAATAGCATCAACAATGAAACCAATGTCACGCTTACACTTGCCATCACCACCATCAGCAACATCAGCACCTTCAATAGCACCAAGACCAAAGGTTTCAACCATTTGATCATATGCCGTGTTGACAATCTCCTGGCGGTTAGCAAGGATTAGATTGCGAGCATCGAAGTATCTGTTACCAGCAGGGTTTAGACCAGGGTTGACATAAGAAATGTTCTGAAGTCTTGGATACTTCTCTAGGATGTAACCGAAGACTTCCTCCTGAATCATACGGCGGTTGCTTTCGATTAGGTTAGCAGCATCGGCATAGACGCTGTTAACAACACCACCAGATGGATTGAGGATAGAACCCTTAGCAACATACTTAACAAATCCAGTTGGTTGTAGAGGTACGTTGAAGAACTCATCAGTACCAGGAGCTGGATCTAACTTAACGTATAGTCTTTCTCCAGACTTAGCACCGAGTCTGAAACCTTCAATTGTAGCAGCAGGTCTTTCGAATGGAGTGATAATATCATCACTTCCCAAGAACAACTTAGTATAGTTGCCATCTTCCTGTAAAGTACCTTGAATATCAATAGTATAGTAATTGATTTTTCTGGTATTTGCCTGACTATCAACAACTCTCTTAGGTGGAATGATGTCAGTGATGTAACCACCCTTGTCTTGGTTGAAGGCGAAACCTTTGAAACCAATAGCATGAAGTGATGTATTACCGAAGTTGGAGTTAGAGTTGGTGATCGACATGTCACCACCACTTTCCATCAGGAAGTGATCAGCGAAACCAACTGCGAAGATCGAAACGTTCTGGATGAATGCATCTTCCGAAGCACGAACGTGGAAGTTTCTCCAGTCATCCTTCCAGTAAGAATCACCCTTGGTGTGATAAGGAACTGTTGCAAATGCATCAGTTAGTGATGCTTGGTTCCAAGTGTTGGTGTACTCATCGTAACGAATGAACGCTCTATCGTCTTTCTGGAGCGAAACACCCGTGTACTGAGCGATAACCATGGATTTGAATCCAGTGGCTTTCAAACCATTTGCCCAGATTCCGCAAATACCCCATGTGGAGCGGATAGATACGTTGAAAACGTAAGGAGATGCGGACTCAACAGAGTCAACTTCCGCGAGAGTTTGCGCGTTCTGACCTAATGCAGGAGTAGAATCTACGCTAATTACCTTTTCAGAGGTGATGTTAGTACCAATAGCAGATACAACAAAAGGAACCTCATATACAAACTTGCGAGGATCATTCTGATCAATCTCTTTGATCTGGAAGATACCCTCAAGAACGTCGTCAATCTCAGTGTTAGAGATAGCGACAAACTGACCTTGGAAGTAACCATGATCAGTCTTGGTTGTTACTTCAACTTCAGAAGTAGAAGCAGCGATGCTAGGATCAGTTGTAGCATCAACTAATTTTAATGACTCAATAACACGAGAGTCAGATAGAGGACCAACAATTCTAGTCTCCTGAATTCTTTCACCGAATTCACCAGGATCATCAATTGTTGGTTGATAAGCAGAGAATGCTTTAGAGATCTTTCTGTAGAATAGACCTAGCTCTTCAGCATCAGCATATTCGAATACTGTTAGTTTGTGGTGAGAGAAGTTAGGTGCTGCTAGTCTAGTAAAGTCTGAAGGATCATAGTAAACCTTACCAGTGCCTTCTGCAGCGTCATACAGAGGTGATTCTGAGGTTGTTTGACCATCTTTGATGGTGAACTGCCAGAAGTAACAACCACCAGTTACGTTGAAGATAGCAGAGCGAGGAATTTCTCTCTCAGTTGTTGCAGGGTCAGGAACAAAGAGAGGACGAACAGTAGTTCTTCTTAGGTCATAACCAACAAGTGAGGAACCACGAGGGATGATTGCACCACCCTCAGTGTTGTTAAACTTCCAATAGATGTTGTCAGGGTTGGACAGATCTAGGATGCTATCATCAGTCCAAGCATTAGTTGCCTGATCGAATCCAAAAATATCGATACCACTTGTATCTAGAAGACCAGGGCGGTTATCAATATAGTGAATACCAGGCATCAGCATGATGCTGAACTGGTCAAATCTATCATTACCAAAACCAGGAAGATAAGAATATCTTGCGATTTCTAAAAATGCTCTCTGGATGCTCTTAAATGGAGTAATTGGTGAATTACCTCTATTAGATAACGCATCAGTTGCATTAAAATCATCTGGTGAAACATAAAGATACTTACCAGTTTTTGAGCTGATAAGGTTATCTAAACGTGTTAATGGCATGATTACCCTGACCTTACAAACTTTGTCCTCGGGTTTATTTATACTAGAAGAACTCAGAAATCCCAGTCAGGTTCTAATTTTTAAAAGTCAAAAGATTTGAACCTTAAGGAACAAAGATGAGATCAGGAAGGTCCACATATCCATGCTCTAATAGTCTATGGCAGTTTGCACATATTGGAGCACACTTATCAATTTCTTCTTGCAGTGTTTTATAACTTGCAATCTGTAACAATTTTGATATGCTATGTTTCTTTGGCGTTGGATCAATATGTAAAAGATCCATTACTTCTGGTGGATACTGCTTATTGCAGATGATACATGGATGCTTCTTTGCATCATCAACTATCTGCTTTCTCCTCTTAGCACTAACTTGATTTGTTTTAGAAGTCTTAGAATTCTTTCTAGCCCACTCACGCTGATACTTACGATTTTCTTCTTTATCTTTATAAGGCATAACCTAAAAACTTCTGCTAGACATATGTAGATGTATCCAAATTGTTCGGACCATGTACAATCGCCTCTCATAACTCCTCCACCTGGGCTCGAACCAGGGACATAGTGATTAACAGTCACTCGCTCTACCGACTGAGCTATAGAGGAATGTATTCGCTATT
>Ga0099849_1000226_pt1 | contig 24973 bp, 18 predicted proteins | sample CB_VirMetaG_4_FD_78177 | JGI IMG/M metagenome (GOLD analysis project Ga0099849, IMG submission 78177) | Freshwater to marine saline gradient viral communities from Chesapeake Bay - CB_1508_1M Viral MetaG | ecosystem: Environmental > Aquatic > Marine > Coastal | place: USA: Chesapeake Bay... | reverse complement strand
GTTCGGTTGATCCGCTGACGCAGGAGGTGCATCCGCAGTTCGGCTTCATACTCCACCCGAAACGCCTGAATCGCCAGTCGGGTCACGTCCGTGGTGTCGTCGTTGAACGCCACCGTATCCGCGCTGGGCTGGATCATCCCGATCAAAGCGGGCTTCCGCCTCCGAGTGCCCACGTCCGACGTGAAACGGTAGGCGTCGTTTACCAGATCATCGAGATCTTTCAGTTCATCGGCGAGGCTGCGCTCGGCCATCTTGAACCCCGAACTCGGAGTCAGCGCACCCGGGGCACCCGCCTTGGATTTCTTGAACCGGGTCTTCTTGTCCGCAAATAAATCCACCGGGGTGTCCGCGGCCACCGGCTCGGTGTCCGCGGGCTCGGTCGGCAGCGCCACCTTGAACGTGGCGGCCGCGGTCTGGTCGTATCGCTGCATCGGAGACAGCCCCGCCTGCGACCCGGTCAACACGGCGTTGATGTCGATGTAGTTGTCCGTGGTCCGGAGATCCAAATCCGGGACATGAACGTGGTTATCCCGCGGATTGGTCACCGGGACACGCCCGGATCCGGTAGTCGGGTCCACAGACACGACCCCCGTAACGTAGCGACGACCCCCGCTACGACGGTCGATCTGGAGCGACGGGTTGATCGCCTCCCGGGGAATCTCCGGGGGGATGGGGATTTCAAACCCCGCATCCACCAGCACGGCCATGTGCTTCGGATCGTTGTCGAAGAAAGGCACGTCGTCGACCACCCAACCGATCTTGCCCTCCTTCGCCTTGGTGCCCTTCTGCTTGACGCGGATGGCCCCGGACGGTGGCGGCAGCACCGGGTAGCGTTCCCGGATGGCGTGTTCGATCATGGTGGAGATCTCGGTGTAGGTCCCCTCCTTCGCTCCCGGCATGACGGGGAACTTGTAGATCCCGGTGTTGTTCAGGCGAACCGGGTAGCCCAGTCGGATCAGTTCCTCGGCGCGGGCCAGTGCATCCCGGCCCTTCTCGGTAACCGGAAAAATGGTCGGGTCGGCAAAGCGGACCCGGTAGCCCGGCTCGATCGGATCCCAGTCGGCCATGGGGTCACGGCCTTTCCGCTCGTCGGCGGGGAGCGCCTTGTTGTATTCCGCCAGCAACTTGTCGACTTCCGTCACCACGTCCGCGGCTCGCTTCGACAAAGCGTCGGCGCGGGCGGCGTTGGCCACCTGACCTTGGGCAGCGAACTCTCGGGCCACCTGACCCTGTCGAAACGAATACTGCTGCATCCGGTCCCGGTAGCTGGCCGTCGCCTCGGGCGACTTGGGCACACGCTCACGCGTCCACTTCGGCATGAGCGCCGGTTCCTCGGACAAGTCCACTTCACCCCGGACCACGACCGGGGTGGACGCCATGCGCAAGGCGATGGTGAGGGAGCTTTCCCCTTCCACCACCTCGGTAGTCCACTTGCCGTTCTGGACCAATTCGGCCAGCCGGGCCTTCCGCTGGCGTTCCCGGATTCGCCCCTGCACGGTTCGCTTCCATGCCTTCTGAGCCCTCGCCACGTCGGCAGCACGTTTCCGGTCCGCCATGACGTCTGCAACGGACGGGGCCTTCGCGGTAAGCTGCTCCGACTCGATGACCGGCAGGGCCCAATAGCCCGGGGGCAGGGCGAAGTCCTTGCCGGTGCGGCTGGTAAAATACAATTCCCGGGTCGCCGGGGTGTCCCCCACGTAGCCCACGAACAGTCCGTCCGCCACTGCCTTACCTCCCGGACCATACACCCGGATAAGCTGACCGGGTTCGACCTCGGGTAGCTTGGACTTGGTCGGGGCTTTCTTGCCCGCGGCTTTGACATCTTTCGGGTCGACCAGTTGCAGCGATCCGGGAAGGTGGATCAACTGCTTCGCCTTGGACTCGGCCAGTGCCACTGCGGCCTCGGTCGGGGTTTCGGCGATGTCCCCGGGGCTCAGATCCTCGGGCCCGGTATCTACCTCACCCGCATCCTCGATAGCGGCTGCTTCGGATTCCGCCGCGGTGATGGCAGCGTTCACCTCCTCCAACTCGGTGGCCAGTGCGGTCGCACGGGCGTCGTCGTTCTCTTTCTTGGCCTTGGTGTAATCCGCACCCAGTGCTTTTTTCTTCGCCTTGAGTTCGTCCAAGGTCTGGGCCGGTGCCGTCGCCGCGGGCTTCTTCGTCGAATACGCGGGATGAAACTCAAGGGCAGGCTCGTTGCTAAAAAAAGTTTTCCCGTTTTTGAGTTCGACGACGTAGATCGGCTGGCCCGCGTCGTTCTCCTTGATCTCACCTTGGTAGACCCGGGAAATATCGGACAAGCTAGACTCCGTCCCCGCGTTAAAGTCGGTGGTCGGAAACAGGAAAAGTTTCTTTTCCCCCGGGGCCACTTCCTCTCCCTGCTCGATCCGGTCGATTTGACCGTCGGTCGCCTTGTCCACGTATCGACGGGCCATGCCCGCGTTGACCTTGCGTGTTTCCCAGTCGGAATTTTCCTTGGACGACTTCGTCTCGTATTTGCCCCACACGACCTTGGGTCCGTCAGCGTCGGCATCTGCTACGATCTCCCCGGTGGCCCGGGCTTGATGGCCCGCTTTCGTGGTCCACGTCACTTGGATCTGCGAGTCGGTGCGCTTCACGTCGTAAGCGGGGGGCGTGTCCTGCGGCGTCTCGGCGGGCACCGGATCCTGCGGCACGTCCTTGGCTTCCGCCTGCGGGGCCTTGGTCTGCGTGGGGCTCACCTCTTGAACCGGAGGCACGGCGACGGGGGCCGGGGTTTCCCACCCCAAGGCTGCGTTGGTCTGGTCCCGGATGTCCTGCGGCGGCGGGTAGGTCCGGACTCGGGTTTTCACGCCAGCCCCATGGTCCTTGCTCAAGGTGGCGGCGTTGGTAGACAGGCGGTCCACTGCTTCCGCGGATGTGCCGAACGGCTCGGCAAATGTGGGGTGGTTCACGTTCTTGCCGTCGATCTGCACAAGCCACTGACCCTTCTTCGGGACAAGGATCGAGATGCTGCTGGCTTGCCCGTTCACCAGAACGCGGCGGCGCTTCTTGTTGCGCGGGTCCACCTTGGTGGTCAGGACATCCCCACTAGTGTAGGGCATGTTGATGGTCTCGTTCTTGGCGTTGGCCTCGGCCACGTCCTGCGCCTTCGCGGCCCAACCCTCGGGCAGAGTTTCCCCGGCCAGTTCCGTCGCGGCCCGCTCCATCCGGATAGCCTGCCCCACAGGGCCGAACCCGGTTTCGGCCATCTCGTTTTCGCTGGCCGCCTTCCGCGTCAACGCGGCTTCCGTGGTGAGGGGCAGGGTTTCTTCCGTCTTTGCCTTGTCCGGGAGAAGGTTCTGAGACCGGCGGGCCATGATCTCGGTGGCCACGTTAGGGTCGATTCCCATTTCCGAAGCAATGCGGTCTGCGAGTTTCTTCTCCGACGCAGACATGGGCCGGACGAATGCGGACGTGTCGCCATTTCGGGGCGTAAGGGGCTCGCGTACTGCCCACCGGATCTCCCTGTCTTTTCCTTTTCCTGCCACATACCGGATGAATTGGAGGTCGGACCGGCCTTCCGTGTCCCGGAACGGGGATACCCGCTGGGAGGCAGACGTGTCCCCGGATCGCAGCGCGAGCGACATGACTTCCATCCCCTCGGCGCGGGCGACCTCGCGAATCCGCACGGCCCGGTCCCGTTGCCCGGACAGGAGATCCCCGGGTTGGGTTTCACCGCCGGGGGCGAGAGGCAAAAGATCCTGATCCTCGAAACGGACTCCCGGTTCGGCAGTCGCTGTGACTAGGCGCGGGTCCAAGGTATCCAAAATCTCCTGCTTCAGAGCTGCCTTCTCGCGTAAATAGGCGGCCAAGTCCGCTTCATACCGGGCTTTCCCTTCCTCCTTTTCTTCTGGTGTCGCGTTTTTTGGCCCTTGGTATTCCCGGGCCCGGGGGTTCGGGCGAACCATGGGGATGTCTCGTGCCTGAAGCTGCCGCTCGGCCTCCGCTTCCGCTTGAGCCTCCCGCTGGGTGTCGAGCGCCGGGTCGTTGAAGCTCCGGATCTGGGCCACTATTTCGTCGACACGTTTCTCGTAGGCGTCCACCCGCTCCCTATCTCCCTGACTCTTCGGATCGGTAGGCGGAATCTCGGACGGGGGCAAGATGGACCGAAGATACGCCTCGGCCTGTTTGCGGTCCCGCTTGTCCCGCTCGGACTCGATCACACGGTCGATCGGGGTCCGGTCCGAGGGCGGCTTCTGCCGCGTCATCGTGTCCTCGGAAAACAACTCCTCGGCTTCGGTCTTGCGGGGGCGGTAGCGAGACAGTTCATGCATGGCGAGCCCCCGATACCAGTCGTGCATCGGGGTGCCCCGCGGCGGAACCGAATTCCCGGATTCCGCGGTGAACTCTTCGATCCACGTGTCGATGTCCGCTTCCGAGATGTATCCGCCCGGTAGTCGGGGCGGCTGGTAATCGGGGCCAACGGGCGCGGGCTGGGAATCAAATCCCCGGATCACGCGCCGCTGGGCCAAGATGTCGTCGATGGCCATCTGGCGCAGGTAATCGTGGCCGAGGTGACGTGCGTTCTCCCGAGTCAATGGGGTGCGTGCCGCCTTGTTCGGGAAGTGTTCCTCGATCCACGCATCAATCTCCGCGTCGGAGACGTCGGGGTGCGTCGGGCGCTCGGTCTCAAGCAGCAAGGGCTGTGTTTCCGTCACGGTTCCTCCCACCGACTCCAGTGTGGCGTCAGACACGGAGTCGGGGTTCACGCTTTCGTCCAACGCGCCCAGAATATCCGCAGTCTGGTCTTCCACGGTTTTGCCCGCGGCATCGGTGTCCTCGGTAAGGCGCGTCTCAGGGAACAAGGTCTCAATTAGCTCGTCAGCCGTGATGGTCGGTTCTGGTCCCTCACCTCCGGGCAAAGGCATCAGTTGGGAAATCTGCTCCTTGTATTCGACCCGGTGATCCGGGTCCTCTACGTTGCGGTCGATCAGGCCGAACACGTCGGCCCGGGTCAGGCGCTTCTTGCCGGGGTCGGTTGCCGGGGCCGCGGTTCCAGCTTCCGTAGCGGCTTCTGCTTCCGCAGCAGCGGTGTCCTCGGCGGTGCCAGTAGCCAAGAGAGCGTTCACAAACTCGTCGCGAGACACCGTGTTGTTCTCGTCCCCGTAGCCCTCGGGCATCCGGATCCGACCACGGGCTCCCGCACGAAGAACAGATCGGATCGCGGTTGCCGTAACGGGGCTGCCGGTCTCTTCCAACCCACTCGTCACCGAGTTAATGAAGTCGTCCTCGATCTTTCGAAGTTGGCTGGCCTCGATCTGCTTCTGATCATAGCGCAGGCGGCGCACACCGGACCCGGCCGCGGTCATGCCACCTCCAAGGACACCTCCGACCACGGCAGCGTGGAACGTCTGCCGCAACCGCTCGGCCATCGGCATCGTGTCGGCCCCGGTAAACGCTTCCTCGACCCACGTATTGGCGAACTGGTCGACGCCTTCCTCCAAGGCTTCGTCGAGCCCGGATTGAGCGAAGCCGGGGATCGCGAATTTCTTGTCCTTGCCGAGACCTGTGCGCTTCAGCGCCTCGGCCATCTTTTTCTTCACGATCTCCGTGAACTGCTCGTGGGAGATGTCATCCACGTTGGCGAGGCGGGCCAGCACATTGCGGGCCTGTTTACGGGTGGCCCCCGCCATGACGAGATCCTCGACACCACCACGCCCGATTGCCGTAAACCCGACCGTGATGGTTCCGGTGATCGCCGCTGCGGTCAGCCCCGCGCCCAACGCCTTCTGGTGCATCTCCTCGGGGGTCAGCCCGGAATCCTCCTGATTGCGGAGCGTATTGTAGACCGACCCGTAAGTCGCCGCCCCCGACCGGTTGGCCGCGGTCATGAAAACCGCGGGCATCGTGGGGACCTGCGAGGACATCAGTTTCGTGTAGCCCTTGATGATGTTCTGGGCTTCCGACGGGTGCGTGGACTGCTTGATGAGCCCGGAGATGAGCGCCCGGTCCGCGGCCTGTCCAAGTGTTTCTTCTGCCCCCTTCATGAGCGTCCGGCTCACGATTGCCTTACCTACCTGACGAGCCGACAGCTTACCGCCCTGCTTCAACGCAAAGGCACCCGCGGAAGCTCCGCCGGTCACGGGAGCAAGCACCAGAGTAGCCGCAAGGTCCAGCGTGAGGGGCGCAACGGCCTCCATGATGTCCTGACCAATCCCGAACTCGGTCCCGAAAGCCCGGGCCACCTCCCGGCGGTCTGCCCGCTTCTGCGCGGTGTCTGCCAGATACTCGGTCGCCCACTCCGCGCCCGTCATGGCGGGAATGAATGCGAACATTTCCCCGAAGCCATCCACGACGGACGCCCCGACCCCGCCCATCCGGGCCTTCAGGGCACTGAAGTTGTCGGGGTCACTCAGGAAGTCCTCCAGAATGGATGCGTTGGCGTGCCCGGCGGCCATCCGCGTGTTGCGGTAGTTGACCCATTCCTCAGAGACGGAACCGGGGGCCCGCTGCAACAGGTCGTTGTAGTCATCGAACCTGTCGATCAGGGCGTGCTCTCGCATCGCCTCAAGCTGGGCGATCTGCCCTTCGTTCAGCATACCGGCCTTGTCAGCCAGCGCCTGCTTGAACATCGTCTTGTTGACCATCAGGGACGGGTGGGCATACGGAGTCCCGTCGGAATGGAACCGGATGTTGTTGCCCACCGATCCCGGCTCGTCGTAGAACTTCAGCTTCCCTTGACCCATGGCCAAGTTGGCCGCCTGCTTCTCCAACGCGAGTTTGATGGATTCCGGAGAATAGGCAGTCCCTTCCGGGAACAGCGGGTTGCCCTCGTCGTCCACGGCTTTGGCCATGTCCACTGCCATCCCCACGGCGAGGGTTTCAAGGTCCATTTCGGGTTCCGCGCCCACATCGTTGGCTGCGGCCCAATCCGCGAGCTGGCGCTCCATGGTAGCCCGGTGCTTCGAATAGATAGTGCCCGCGCCCTCTCCGAACATCTGGCGAACACTGGCATTGACCTCGGCGGCCTGTGCTACTTTGTAAAGCGGCTTCTCCAGTCCCGGGACCATCTGGAGCTGGGCGAGGGCATCGGCGGCACGCTCGGGTGCGAGGGCCCCGGCTTGAATGGCTTCCAGCACGGCCTGCTGGGCATTGCCTTTTTCGACCCCGTCCCGGACCATGATCGTGGAAGTCGGGTCCCCATTCTCATCGATTCCGGCGATCTCGGCGAACCCGAGCTCTCCGCTCGCAAGCATCCGACGTTTCACCTTGTTAAGCGTCACCGGGTTCGTCGACACGGCACGAGCGGCTTGGCGCGCATCATCAAACTCGGGCACAAACGCAGGGTCCTGCCCCTCCTCAACGGGTTCCTGAGCCTTCAGTGCAATCTGTTTGAAAGCGTCGTAACGGCTGATAGCATCGAATTCGGTATCAGAGGAGTCGAGGCCCGCCTTGAGCAGGGAGATCTTGGATTCGAAGTCCGGGCCACGCGGAACGTTGAACCCGGCCGCGTCAAGAAGCTCCGGGTTCTCTTCGGGGATGACGCCCCGATCAAACAGCAGGCCCGTCGCACCTTGTTTCAGTTCAGCCTCGGTGCGCGGCGTATAGGCCCCAGCCCCCAGCATCTGTTCCCGGACATAATTGGAGTATCGGCGAATCCGGGAAGTCTGGTCCTCGTCAGGATCCGTGATGTTGTCCTCTTCCCAGTCCTCCAGTCCGAGGAAGTCGGGAACCGGGGAGGAGCTACCCCCTCCAGAATTGAAAACTCCGAGATCGTATTCGGGGTCAAGCCCCGGTGAAGCACCGAAAGGGGAATCGTAGTCCATCGTCAAAAGGCAGGGGTAGCTCGGACGGAGCCCCCGGCTTCTTGACGAATCCTACTCCCCTTCGGGAGCGGGGGACTTCGGTCTCCGCATCTTGGAGGACAGCATACTGGACCCGGTTCCGTTATGCAACTGTTCCCTCTTCAAGATAAGCGCAGCCCGAACTTGGTCTACACGCATCATCGGATCCGGGTGGGGGTTCTGGATTCCGAGTTGCCGGACATACCGGTCGAGGATGTCGGCGTCCTCCTGCGCCAGATAGTTCCCGGCGGCCAACTCTTCGGCGGATGCCGTCATGGGATCCGGTGCCGTCAAGGTGATGTCCCCCACATCTTCGATCGCTTCCTTCAGGTAGGAATCCTCCCGCTCCACGAACTTGGCGTGGCGGGATTGGGCATCGCTAGCCTTGGCCTTGCGGACCGTCTCGCGCTCCGAGGCTTCCCGGAGAAGCTCGGCGTTCAGGATCATCTCCTCATCTTCGGCCGACAGGTTGCCCTCGGCATCCCGGGGCAGCAGGGCGATCCCGCGTTCGATGAGGGCCGGGTCCGATTTCGAAATAAATTGGGCGGCCATGGTCCTGCGTTTGTTGGCGGCGGACTCGGCTTCGGCCATGGTCCGGGATACCCGGTTCTGGGTTGCATCGAACATGGTCTTGAACACGTCGTTCCGGGTATAGGCATCAGCGTTGTCCGCCTGAAGCGCGAGGAGGCGCTCGGAAGCGGCTCCCGGATCCTCAGAAGCTAGGGCGCTGATTTCGTTCACCTCTCCCATCAAGATAGGCATCCGCTCCAAGATCTCCCGAGTCATTCGGGATTTCCGCTGAGCATCCTTGAAGGTGCCCTCCTGTGCCCGGAGGCTGAGACGCCGGGACTCATTCATGAGGCGCTGACCCTCGATTTTCTCCAGTTCAACTTGGAGCGGGATCACCTCGGACTCATAGCGCCGCATCAGATGATCCTGTTGACGCTCGGACAAGCCCGGGAACATATCGCCCCGCAACCCGACGATGTCCCGATCGGGATCGAACAGACGGTCGTTTAGTAATTGAAGGGTATCTGGCATATCGGTCAGCACGTTTACTTGGACGCGGCCACGAAACTATCGTCCCCTTTTCATTCGTCGTCCTGCGGGTCCCAATAACGGTCAAGAAGCTCGCGACGGCGCTGAGCGATGGACGAACGAGTGTTGTCATACAGAGGGTTGCCCTCCGATTCCATGATGCTTTCCATGCGACCGGAAACTTTTTCTTGGGATGCCGCGTCCGCGAGGCGGCGAGCCGTGTAGGTATTCCCTCGCTTCTCCTGCGATTTGGCCATGCGCGCAAGATTGGATGCGACGTCCGTGTTGAGCGGTTTCGGCCCGCGATCCCAGCCGAGTCTGCGACCCGCTGCTTTCGCGGCCTGCATCCGGTCGTATTCGGCAAGACCCCCGAACCCGGACGCCTTGTTGTCCTTGCTCATATCCATGAGCGTAGCCGCCGTATCCCGGCCTGTGCGAGACTGACGATTCAACCCGTGGCGCTCCATGAACCGGGTGAACTGCCCGGCATCGACGTCCAGTGCTAGAGCCCGGGCCGCAAACCGGGCCATCTGTTCCTCGGTTCTGTCCGCTCCTCCTGACAGAGCTTTATTCATGTCGTTGGCCAACGCGATGCGGTCCGCCAGCCGTTCCCGACGAGCGGCTGCGGAATCCCCATCACCGGTCTCGGCGGCTACCCGGGCACGTTGGGCGTCGAGCTCAGCGTCATACTCAGCAGCCTCGGACTCGGCGGCTACCCGGGCACGTTGGGCGTCGAGCTCAGCGTCATACTCAGCAGCCTCGGACTCGGACTCAGACTCAGACTCGGCGGCCTCGGACTTAGACTCATCGGCCCGAGCGTCCTTTTTTGCTCGGGATAAATAGGAATCCCAGTCGGGGTTTCGGGCAGCGGGGTCTGAAGCTAGGGCCTTGTCAAGGACTCGGAGCCGGGTATCCAGCCTATCCGTGTTATCATAAATACGGTCGATCTCCTTACGACGTTCTCCCGAAGCGAGCTTCTTGGGGTCGATGTACAACCGCTTGAGTATGTCCTCGTCTTCTCCAGCCATGAACAAAAACTACTCGATTTCCGAAAAATCGCACAGGGAAAAATGGCCCGCGATCAACTAAATTTCCGAAAGGGGCCACCCCCGAGGGGAGAACACATGAACAGTGGTTTTAGGCCGTTTCGAGGTAAATGGCGAAAAAATTTCCCTTAGAAATTGTATAGGAAGACGTTTCAACCGTCATACTATACCATTTCTAAGGGAAGTTTTTCTCGATTTTGAGGGATTAGAAGCCCTCGGGTAGACTGTCCATGTCTGACTCCAGAGCGTCCGCGTAGTGCGAAATTTTTCGGTGGGGCCGGGGCATGTTCAGACGGATGTCGTTGTCCTTGTAATCGATCGGTTCGATAGCGGTAAGCCCGTAGCGGGTCCGGGCGGCGTCCAGCGCGAGGAACCCGGCGTCCGCCAAGTCCGGGGAGCGCCCGATCCGTTGCTTGAACGAGTCCTTGGATTCGATCCGAACACGGAGGTTGTTCAGGGCCTTGGTCAGTTCGAAAGTCCGCTTGACGATCTCATTGGCGAACTCCGGAGTGACCCCCTTGAGTTGTCGGGTCCGGTTCAATTCCTTGCCGACGTACCAAAGCTCGCTTACCCGGTTGGCGTAGAGCTCGGTTCCCGTCCGGCGGTGAACGTCCGAGACCCGCTTGTCCGTAGCCTTGCCGCCGAACTGAACGCGGATGAACCGGTTCGACCACTCCCCAGCGACGACGTCGCAGAACGGTTCCCCTGCCCCCGTCGCATCGACCGCAAGGTTTTCCGGGGGTACCTTCAGCTTGGTACAGAGCGTCTTAACCTGCTTAGCAATCTGTAAGCTACGGGATGTCGTCTTGTCGTTGGCGTCGTCGAATAGGAGGTGGTAGTTCTCCAGCTCGAAAACCATGGCGTTGGTGTCCGCGTCGTATCCGACCAACCCGGTGTAGAGGACACATCGGTCGCCCCCGTTGGTGAATCCGGGGTCCAGCCCTGCCACCCGATTCGGTGGGCCGTTCCATGCCCGAACCTTGTTCGTGGACCCAGAGTTCGCGATCTCCTGTTCTGAAAACACGACCTCCTCATCATCCGAGTCGAAGAAGATGGCCCGAACCATTCGCATGTAGCCTCGGGATTCAGGACCCAGCACCGCTCGGTCCTCCTCCAGTTGCTCGATCGTGGGTAGGTAGGGGTAAAGGACTTTCCCGGCCAGCACGTTGGGGCTCCGCTCCCCGTCCAACCGGATATACTTGCCTCCCCGACTGGTCCGCCATTCGTCGTCCTGAAGAACGTTCACCGAGTCCCACCCACCCTTCGGGGTCGCCCAGTCCCCGAACGCATCAAACATGGAGTTGGGGTTCGACATCGCTTTGACCTGAAGGTTCTCGTTCTTCGAAAGGTTCGCCATGCAGGACTCGATGATCGATGGGCTGAGTTCCGAGAGCTCGTCAGCGATGACGATGATCTTGGGGGCCTTGATACCAATGAACTTCGCAGATGCCTGCCGAGCTTTGGATTTATCCCCGGCGATTAGGGACAGCCCGGCCGTGTCGAATAGGGTTCCGCCCTCGTTCTTGTATGCGATCGACCCGATCGAGTCCCGGATTTTGCACGGGGCGATGTCTTCTATCACAGTCATCAGCCGGATAACCGATCCCCAGATCCGCTTCCGGGCCTCTGTCAACGTGGTTGATGTGATCAGCACCAGCGTATTGGAGGGATCCGCCAACCAAGAGATGATCGCGAACCCGGCCATGGTGTGAGACTTGGCCGAGTTTGCGGCACCTCCGATCGCGAGATACTTTTCTTTCAGGGCCTCCCGGACCGTGTATTCGGACCACGGGTTCCGTTCGAACATGGGCTTTTCGAACTCGGGCCGGTTCCAGAGAAGGTCGGCGATCTTCCAGAAATAGTATTCCTTGGCCTTCCAATCCTCGTGGTGCCGGAACCCCGTCAGGTGCGCGGTCAGCGCCGGACTTACTGGAATCTCGTAGTCGCCCACGATCATCACCTCAGGGTTGTCCGGATCGAGATGAGGTTCCCAACGGTGGTTGATGCCGGGGGTGTGCTTCGTGGGATCCGGAGCTGTGGCCGGGGTAGTGGAAGAAATGGATTCAGCGGGAGCTGCTGCGGATGACATGGCAAGACTGGCGGTAACTAATTGACCGATGCGTGGGGTTAGCGTATCACTTTTCTATGCCCTCGGATACCGGAAAACGCATCTCCGCCACGGAGCTGCGGAAAGCCCGACAAGCCCGTCTGGTCGAGATGTTCGAAGCCGGATGGACCATGAAGGCGATCGAGAACGAGCTCGACATCACCCCTTCGACCCGGCGCAACTGGATGAAATCGCTGGGGCTTCCTCTTCAAGACGGGGGTCGCCCGGCCGAGGTATCTGATCGAAAAGTCCCGGCAGGAACCCGGGCCAAGGTCGCCAAAAACAGAGTCCGGGAAGTGCCCAGCGCCAAGTCCATCGCCGAGAACATGATGGAGGAATCCGGGATGGCGGGATCCGTGGCCAAGGGCCAATACTTCGACGCCCAAGACAACCACATCGAGGCGCTGGCCAACGGACACGAGACACCGGCCGAAGCGTATCAGGCGTTTGCGGCCTCCAAGGGCATGAAGCTGCTCAAGGATGGGTTCGACAACATCCGGCCCCCGAAGACGGTCAAGGAGCTGGATATTCTGGACAAAGTGATCCGCCGAAATCTGGGTCTGGATTCTCGGGCCGGAGGCGGTGCCGGAGGACACGGGCATCTCCGCGTGGACATCAATGTCCTCAACAGCCCGACCCGCCGCAACTTGGCTGAGACCCGGACCCGGACCAAAGTCACCGTGACCGCTGAACCCGGTTCCGCCGAAGTGATCGACGACCCCCGGGTCATCGATGTTTCCCCCGAGGAACAGGAGGAGCAGGCCGAGGCCGAGCGTCTCGAAACCGGAAACGGGGATGCCGAGCTTTTCGACCTTGAGGATATTGTTCCCGCCGCAGAACTGAACGCCGCAGCCCAAGCTACAACTCAGACCAATGCCAACTTACGAACTCCGTCCGATTGAAGACTCCGTAGTCGTCGGAATCGATAACGGTCTCAGCGGTGCCCTTGCCGCGATCTCTGGCCACGATGGATCCCTTATCGATCGGATCTGTATGCCAGTTATACCCGCCCAGCACTCCGGGAAGATTCCTGACATACACGCCATCCGGGAATGGATGGCCCAGTGGGGGCCGGGGCTCCGGATCGGAATCGAGGAAGCACCCCACCACGCCCGGTCCTCCAACGCCATGCGTTCCCAGTCTATATGCTATGCTCTGATCTTGGGTTCGACCGCCATGAACACCGCATACTCGACGACTTCCATACGTGTCCATGACTGGCACAAAGCGATGTTGGGGAAGGTTCCACGTGGAATGACCAAAGCCTACGCGGAGCGGGTTGCCCGGGAGTTGGTCCCGACCGAGAACTGGTTCGCCACGGACCGCTCTACGACCCCGCATGATGGGCTCATCGACGCCTACTTGATCGCCCGGTATCTGTGGGGAGAACTAAAAGGAAAATAAAATTACCACTTTTCCTTGTTGGCCCAATAAGCCGCGCTCATTTTGCCCTTTTGGATGTTTTTGGCGTGCCGCGCTTTGAAACTTTTACGCTTCATCGTCATTTTTCGAGATTCCCCGGCCTTCGGTTTGCCTGCGGTTTTAGCCCCTTGCTCCCCAAATCGAATTGTTTTTATCTGGTCGCCCTGCTTCGCAACGACGACGTGACTTTTCTTCGGGTGATTGGGAGTCCGCTTCGGTTTATTATATCCCGAAACTCCAGCCCTCGCTAATCTGGGGTCTTTTTTCTTCGGCATGGCAGTAATTTACTTTGGGTTTCGCAGGTTGTCCAGTCCTGTAACTCTTTTATCAACTCGCTACACGCTCCCTTTGTGAATTTGAAACTTTCGCATTCTCTTCATCGGCTATGCTGAAAGTATAAGAAAACAAAAAGTATTGACAGGGAGGCGGGGCCCTGTATTCTGAGTGTGCCACAGCTATGCAGATCACACTTGACGAATCATCCGAAGACTACCCGAGCCGACTATCCATCCGGATCGCGGTCTACGACAAGGCCAACATCTGGATGTTGGGCGTCCTGTTCGGACGGCTGATGACTCTGAGCCCCTCGTCGGAATTCAAATGGGGGTCAGTCGACGATGCCTCGGAAGGGAAGTTCATTCGGATCCCCCTGTTTACGGATCGGCTCCTTGAACACGGGGGCCACGACAAGGCCAAGGCGATCCATGACGAGGGCAGGAATGAAGGCTACAACGCGGGTCTCAACACTGCGATTCGGTTGGCCTCGGAAATCATGGATGCCTCCCCGGAACACGAGACCCTGATCGCGGCCCTGTCTACTTCCATGAAGAAATGTAATAAATGAAAACCCTGTTCGACGCCCAACAACGGGTAGCAGACATCTTCCTCGACGCCCACCTTGCCGGGAAGAACACCCTCGATTCATCGGACATGGGGACGGGTAAAACGGTCGTGGCCGGGTGGCTCAGTCGCGAGCTACTGGAGTTCAGGCACATCAAGCACGTGGCCGTCATCTGCCCCAAGGCGGCTTTGGAACACTGGCGACGGGAACTCGCCGAATGGGACATCGATCCCTTGTTCGTGCTCAACCCGGAGAAGATTCGAACCGGGAACACCGAATGGTTGGACAAGTTCGGCAAGAAGAACATGAACTGGCAACTCCCGGAGGGAACGTTGGTCATCTGTGACGAGGCCCATTTCGCCCAAGGCATGTTCACCCAGAACGCACAGCTCGTTATCTCGCTGGTGTATCAGGGACATAAGGTCCACATGATGAGTGCTACCGCAGCCGAAGACCCCACCGAGATGCGCGCCCTCGGCTTCGCCTTGGGGCTCCACAACCTGACCCGGACAGAGGGATCCAAGTTGTCCTTCTACCGCTGGATGGAAGCGAACGGCTGCTCCCCGAACCAATGGAATGGTTGGGAGTTCACGAACAAGCGGAAGCTGCCTTTTCTCCATGCCAACATGTACGAATCGACCAAGCCTACTTGTGCCCGGATCACGGTCGAGGACATGCCCGAGGCGTTTCGGGGAAACCGGATCATCATCGAACCCGTCAAGTTCAGGCACCTGAACAAGATCAACAAGATCTACGAGGACCTCGACATCACCCCGGAGATCGTGTCCGAGTATATCGAGAACGGGACTGTCGAGGATTCCGAGTGGGTCCTCGTCAATCTGGGTCGTGCCCGGCAACTGGCCGAGGCCCTCAAGATGCCCGAGTTTGCCGACGAAACCAAGGATCTGATCAAGCAGGGGTTCAGTGTAGTGAACTTCGTGAACTTCGACGAGTCCCGGGAGACGCTTGTCGCTTCCCTCAAATGCAGGGCCATTTACGGCGGGGACCGGAACCGCCAAGAAACGATCGATCGGTTCATGGCAGACAAGGATCGGTCACTGGTCGTGAACGCTTCGGCCGGAGGCGCGTCCATCAATCTCCATGACACCCACGGAAGTCATCCTCGGGTATCCCTGATCAGCCCCTCGTTTGACGCCAAAGTGTTCAAGCAAGTGACGGGCCGGATCTACCGGAACGGGGCGAAGTCGGATGCCGTCCAGCGAGTCCTGATCGCCAGCGGCACGGTTGAAGAGGCTGTGATGGACGCAGTCCAGTCGAAACTTGAGAACCTGAAACTTTTGCATGGGTAACGGAAAGGATATGCCATGAGCGAAGCGAATTGGACATCATCCGCTTGTTCTGCTTTGGGGTGGAACGACCGGATTCAGAGCTACCACGACAAGACCGGGTTCCCAGAGAGTCTGTTCATCGGCGGCGATGGTCGCTGTCAGGGAGTCTGGATAATGGGCAACAACTACCGCGTCAAATCCACCTACTATGGCGGCTACCCGGCGGGATACCTGAACCGAATCAAAGCACTGTTCCCCGACAAGAAGCGGGTGCTACACCTGTTCAGCGGGAAGGTGGACACCGAGACGATGCCGGGAGCCACGGTGGACATCAACCCCGACAATTCTCCCGACTTCGTGGACGATGCACAGACGCTTGAACGCGTGCCATTGGAGGACTTCGATCTAGTGATGGCTGACCCTCCCTACTCGGTCGAGGATGCCGAACGCTACCAGACGACGATGGTGAAGCGGAACAAGGTCATGGATGCTCTCGGGAAACGACTCTCGCCGGGGTGCCATGTCGTGTGGCTCGACCAAGTGCTGCCGATGTACCGGAAGGCCGACTTCGCGGTGGAAGCGGTGATTGGAATGGTGAAGTCCACGAATCACCGTTTTCGCGTGGTCACGGTATTTTGTAAGCAGAACGATCAAGCTGACGCACGCCAGACGGGAGCCAGTAATGATTGAAATGGAGACGATTGAACAGGGTAAAGCGGACGACTCAGTAGGGTCTGGCGTTGCTGTCCAGCGCCTTGTTCTGCCCCGTGGAGTTACGCTCTATAACGCGGATTGCATGGATGTGATCGGAGAAATCAATGCAGATGCGGTGTTGGCTGACCCTCCATTTGGATCAACCGCGTGCCATTGGGATAAACATCTCGATTGGGCGCGGCTATGGCCGATGCTGTGGGATTCATTGGGTGAGGATGGCGTGATCGCGCTGCACTCCGCACAACCGTTCACCCATCCCTTGATAGCGAGCCAGATCCGAAACCACAAATACAGTTGGATCTGGCAAAAGAACCTCGCCACGAATTTCTTCCACGCGAAGCGGCAACCACTCCGAGCGCATGAGGAGATAAATGTGTTCTATCGCAAGTGCGGTCGCTACTACCCTCAGATGAGCGAAGGTCACACGCCGACGCAATCAGCGAGAGGAAAAAGCAAGGGAGTTCTGTGGCATGGTGAAAACGTGAGGGACGAGGCAGGGGGCAAGACTACGCGACACCCTCAAACCGTCCTCACCTTCCCCGTGGTCGATCCGAAATGCCGAACCCATCCGTCAGAGAAACCCGTCGATCTACTCGAATATCTGGTGCGAACCTACACCCGTGAAGGTGAAACCGTCCTCGACTTCTCGATGGGAAGCGGGTCAACGGCGATTGCCTGTCTTCGGACTGGGCGAAAGTTCGTCGGGATTGAGCGCGACACCGAAATTTTCAAAACTGCTAAGGATCGAATCATTTCTTGGCAGAATGCAAAATGTGCTGGCACCGATGTCAGCGAGAAAGACCTATGAAAACAGAACCAAACTCCAACGCTGGCAGCGGTTGTCCAGCCACGACTTGTTCGGCATTGGAAGCGGCACCGCCACCTTACTGGAAAGATCTCCTCCGCTCCGCCGGTTACGTCGGCCTGCGGTTCCTCGCCCTCGTCGCCCTTCTCGTGCTCATTGGAGCAGCGGCGGGGGCAGCGGCGGGGGCAGGGGCATTCTGGATCGTTACCCGAGAATTCACCCCCTGAGCCTCATGTCTCTTATCCCACTGATCCTTCTTTGTTTTAGTATTTCGCTTGTCGGGAGGTCGATCGGGGGTATTCTGTTTTTACTTTCCTGTTCCCGACAATCTCATTCTCATGAATCCCAAAAATATTCGACTGACCAACCCGACAGCCTACGAGAAGAAGAAAGCCTCGGTGAAGGCCCGACAGAAAAAACTTCGTGACGCCGGGATCTGCCTCCGCTGCTCCAAGCGAAAGGCCAACCGGGGCGTTGGAGCCACCAAGCTCTATTGTCCCTTCTGCGCCAAGATCATCCGCGAGAACGCCCGGCAACGATACCGGAAAGCCAACGGCCTCGACCCGGATGCCCCCGTCAAGAAAACCGGACGCCCCTTGGTCCGCCCCTCCAAGGCGATCAAGGTCGCACCCAAGAAAAAGACCGCCAAACGCAAATCTACCTGATATGACCAAGATAGCCACAGACCCCACCGACACAACAATCCCGGATCACAGCGACCGAGACCATGCTGAGTTCAGCCCTTCCTCCCTCAAATACGTGGCCAAGTGCCCGGCTTACGAGGGGCGGAGTGACGACGACACCGAGTCCAGTTCCATGGCGGCCGCCGAGAAGGGTACCCGCATCCACGAGGCGCTGGAGATCCGGGACCCCAAGGCCCTCCACGATGATGAGGAAGTCCAGATATATGACGACATCGTCAAGATGGAAGCTGGGGTATTCGACTCGCTCCCTATGCCGACGGGCCGGGATGACTTCGTGGACCTCCATGAGATCCGGCTGAACATCATGCTTCATCTGGGGCTCCACACCTTCGGAACGTGTGATCGGTTCTCCTACTGGGAGAACGCTGACATCGCGATAATGGGGGACTACAAGACCGGAATCTCCCGGATCGACCCTCCCGGAGAGAATTGGCAGGCCAAGGCATACGTCGCCGGGGCGTTTCAGAAGTTCCCCCAAATCAACCACATTGAGTTCATCTTCTACGTCCCATTCCATGATGGGACCTCTGTGTCCGAGAACATGCGCCACACGTTTCACCGAGACAATTTGCCCCGGCTGATCGACGAGTTGTCCGACGTCATCTCCAAAGGCGTAGCCACCCGACCTAAGTGGAAGTTCGATCCGGAAGGTAACGTAATCGGGCAGCCCACCTTGGATGATTGCGGTCCCTCCCCGAGTTGTCGCTTCTGCGCCCACCAAGACCACTGCCCGGCCATGGGTGCCCTCGTGGCCTCGGTAGCCCGGACCGCTAACCCGTCGCTCGCCTCCGAGTATTTGTTCGACCCGGAGTCCAACGAGCCCGAGGAAGTGGAGAAACGTTACTTCATCGCCAAAATCGTCGGGTCGTGGGCGGACCAACAGAAACGGAAGGCGGTTCAATTCGCCAAGGATGGCATGGAGTTCCCGTCCTTGGTCCTCGGGTCCATGGGTGCTATCACCAACGTCTTGGAGAATGATCGGTTCATCGACATCTGCGTCGAGTTCGGGCTGGCCGGATCCGACATCGTTGACGTCATGACTGTCCCTTTCGCCAAGGTCCGGGACATGGTGGACAAGGAAAAACAAAAACAATTTGTTGACGCCTGTTCGGAAGCGGGTATCATCAAACCCGGCACCGAGAGGTTCACCCTCCGGGACCGAAAGTAGAAAATAGAAACTGGAAAATCGAAAATCGAAAATAGATATGGCAAAGTCCGCTGCTGACGCAGCTTCCACAGACAGCGCCGACACCGCAGAAGCGGGATCGGCGGAAATGGTTCATTCGAACCGCGAGGCACCTTATCGCCTCAACCCGGACCTGATCCACATCCCGTGGGTCAACCTCCGACAGAAGCTCTCCAAAAATATGGAAGGCGTCGAAGGAGACGCGGTTCTCGACCGCAAGTTCGTGCTCACTAACGGAGGCGTAGGTATTCCCTGCATTCCGTTGGACCCTGTCGTTGGCAAACAGGAGGATATCCCTTACAGCAAAAAAGAGACTCAACGTCGTGCCATCACCCCCGAGGAGATCAAGGCCCTTGCGGCCGAGTCCGAATACAAGCTGGAGGACTACGGGGAAGTGACCCTGATGTTCCCGGCTCTCACGGACAAGCCTGATGAGGCCGTCTACCAGTTCCCTTGCGGGGACAAGCGGTATGCGGTCGGCCGGATCTTCTGCAAGAAGGATTCCTTCCGGCTGGCTGTGAAGGCCATCGAGACCTTCAAGCTGTTCAACTACCAGTCGGGAGTGCAGCCCACCCGGAAGGTCTGGATCTACACCCCGGAGCACATGGAGAAAGGGGACAACGACTGGTACAACCACACGTTGCGCCCCACCGAGGAAGACACCGATGGTGCGCTCCTCGACTTCCTCCGACAGTTTGGGGGCTGATACCGTCCCCCACGAAAACAAGGCTCAGCACCTTGTAGCGGGGCCTCGGGAGTTTGCGATGAGTTCGACCGAGGCCCCGCGCTTTTTTCCGCATTACTCCATCCCATAGACCATGACCAAGAAATCGCGACCAACCCAGAAAGCCCGAGCCAAGGCTGCGGCCAAGAACAACCCCGGACCCACGAAGAAAGTTCTCGGTTACGGGGATGACCAACTCGACCCAAAGACGCTGACCGCTACGCCGGATAACGTCGAGATCGAAAACCCGGACCTCCGCAAGCGTATGCTTGAACGCCGGGTCGTCGAACTGGCCAACGAGAACCAGCAGCTCCAGATGGCCGTCCTTGAGGGACAGGTCAAGATCGGCCAGAACAACCTGCTCATGGACGCGATCATTTCTCAGGCCGAGAAGGAAGGTCTGGAACTGGAATTCGAATTCGCCGCCCCACCCGCAATCCACGACGGGCCACCCACAGGCTGACCCCACAACAAGAACGAGAAGACCCCCGTCGCCGAAAGGCGTCGGGGGTTTTTTCGGTCCCTACCTCAAATATCCGTCATCCATTTACCCCACTAATCGCAATGACTGCTTCATCCACTACCCCATATTTCTTCCCGTCCTATCCCGAATCGCCTCCCCGTATCCCCGGCGACATAGTTGCCCTCGACTTCGAATCCTACTACGACGACGACTGCTCCGTGGCCACCCTCGGCCCGGGCGGTTACTTCAATCACCCCCAGTTCGACCCCTACATGATTTCTCTGGTTTCAAACGAGGGATTCAAATGGGTCAGCGACCCCCGGAAACTGGACTGGACCCTCCTCTCCGGAAAAACGATCGTCTCACACAACGCATCTTTCGACGAGTTCCTGTACTATTTCGGTGTATTGCGAGGGTGGTGGGATACGATCGGAGAGCACCAATGGGTCTGCACCGCGGACATGGCTGCATACCTCGGGTCGCCCCGATCGCTGGCTATGTCGGTCAAGGTCTTCTTCAACAAGAACATCGACGAGGACAAGAAAACCCGGGACGCAATGAAGGGGAAACGTTGGGAGAACATGGATACCGAGTTCCGTGCCCGGGTCATCAAGTATGCCCTCGCAGATTCCGAGTGGTGCCTGAAGCTCTGGATGGAGCACTCGGACGGGTTCCCTGAGTCGGAGCGGTTTATCTCAAAGATCAATCGCCGGGTTGCGCGCCGGGGGATCCCGATCGATCAGCAGGCTCTCGATGATTCGATCGTGAAGCTGCGGAACCGGATCTACGAATTGGAGCACACCATCCCGTGGCATGATGACAAGCGATACAAGCTGCTCAGCCGGGTCGCGTTTAACCGGGAATGCACCCAAGAGGGTCTGGAACCCCCGGCTTCCCTTGCTCAGGACAACCCCGAGTCGGTCGAATGGATCAAGGAACATGAGGAACAGTATCCGTGGATCCGCGCATTCTGTGACTGGCGGCGCGTGAACTCCCTCCTCAAGAAATTGGAGTCCTTCGACCGGGCCACGATCGGCACCAACCCCCGCTTCTACGGCAACCTGATGTATTTCGGAGCGCACACCGGACGCTTCTCGGGAAGTGGTGGAAACCTAAATCTCCAAAACCTGCCCCGAGGGGACATGTTCGGGGTCAACCTGCGCTCCCTGATCAAGGCGCGGCCCGGGCACAAGCTGGTCGTGGTCGATTTGTCCCAGATCGAGGTCCGAACAACATGTTGGCTGTCCGGGGACCACGACATGCTGCGCGACATTGCCAACAGCCCGGACGTCTATGAAACCTTTGCTATCCGATTCGGTCTCTGGGAAGCGTCGATGGGGCGACTGTCCGAGGTCAACCCGGGGCTCCGTTCGAAACCCGTAAAGCCCATGGTCCTCGGCTGCGGATTCGGGGCCGGGTGGCGCAAGCTCGGGATGATCTACGGGCTGGAGGATGAGGAAGCCCAAGAGGCGGTAGACATCTACCGCAGCACCATGCGCCCCGTCGTCGAGCAGTGGGCGTCCTACGACGTTGGCTTGGAACGTGCCCACCAGACGTTCCAGCCCTACACGGTTCCCCTGCCCTCGGGCCGTGAGATCAAGTTTTCGAAGCTGAAGCGGTCCCGGGAAGAATACGAGGTCGAGATCGAGAAGACCCTGCCTGACGGCACGGTGATCAAGACCAAGGAGAAACGGACTCGGATGCAGACCTTCTTCCGCCGGGTGAAAGGCGGGCGATTCATCTTGGCCCCGGTGTGGGGTGGGATCGTCATGGAGAACTGTGCTCAAGGGCTGGCCCGCGATGTGTTCGTGGACCGATGGCGGGCCGTAGAGGAGGCCGGATATGACAAGCACGTTCTCCTTCATGTTCACGATGAACTCGTGCTGGAGGTTCCGGAGGAAATGGCGCATACTGCTCTGCACGATTGCGAGCGTATCATGTCGATTTCCCCGGACTGGATTCCTGATCTTCCGTTGGCTGCCGAAGGCCAGATCGTGGATGTGTATACGAAGTGATTCGTGATTGAACCGCCCATCAGCACCGCACTGAAGGACCATGAAGTATATCCAAAATCTCTCCGCCCAAGACGCCCACGATTTCTCAGACCCTATGGCCGTAGCAGCGGCCAACCAACTCCCCCAGAGTGTTCTCGACTTACCTAAACCCCAGTTCAAGACATGGTGTGCCGATGACCGGACGGACCATGTCTTCTACTCGATGTGCGAGGGGTTGGCCGCCGGGCTGCGGATCACCAGCGACAACCCGGTTGCTAAGATCAACGGCATCGTGCTCGACTTCGACAAGTTCCCAGAGCCTGTCCCCCGGGATGACGTCCACAAGTGGTTGAACCATAAGTCAGTTAAACATCACCCCTCCTACATCACGGAGACGCAGAGTGGATGGGTGCGCCTTGTCTACCAGTTTGCCACCCCCATCATGATCGACCCGGGGTTCGTGAACCTCTTCACTGGGATGATACTCAAGGAAGTCGGAGTGTCGCCAAAGATGGCCGGGCATCTCGATCGAACATCCTTGGAACCGAACCGATATTTCGAACTCGGCTCCGACTGGGAGGACACCGGGCACCGCATCGATGAGCGCACTGTTCTTGGTGTTCTGTCGGAGGCCAGTAGCAAGGCCCCCATAGACTCCAACCCGGACTGCATCATCCCCATGGATGTCGTGTCCGAGGCGCTGGAGAAAAAATACGGGAACGCTCCGAACTGGCCCCAGACTGGGCAGATCCAGATCGGTAGTCGCGTCCCGGACTTCTGGCTCCCCAATGGAGCTTCTCGGGACGCGGGGATCGTTCGGCCCGATGGGATCACGGTGTTCACCGAACGCGATGACCGAGGCTTCCGCTCATGGCGGGATCTCCTCGGCCCCGGGTTCGTGGACAAATACCAACGGGACCACATCGCCAAGGCCACGAATCGCTTCTACTTCTGCGGCAACGGCAACTACTTGGAGGACCGGGGATCCCATGAAGGATGGGCCCCCCAGAAGGAAGCCTACGTCCGCCGGAAGTTGCGCGAACTCGGCTGGTGCCCGAAGACGCCGCACTCCCCGGGGGCCAAGATCTCGCAGGTCGATCACGTGATGAAGATGATCGAGGACCAGAACTTCGTTGCGGGCAAGGTTCCCGTTCCCTTCTGCAAAGACAAGAGAGTCCGGCTGGAAGGGTCCACCTACCTGAACGACTGCACCACGCAACCCCTCGCTCCGGCCGCTCCGGGAACCGGGGACCCCTCAAACTGGCCGTGGCTCAACGAATTCCTTACCCAGTTCTACGATCAGCCGGATGAGCTGAAGCGCCGGGGGTTGACCCAGTTGGATTATCTCTACGCATGGCTCGCCCGGTTTTACACGGCGGCCGTGAACTACGAGGAAGTATCCGGGCAGGCCCTGCTCCATGTCGGTCCCACCAGCCGGGGCAAGACCCTGTTCGCTGTAGGGATCGTCGGGGGCCTCGTCGGAGGCAACGCGGACGCCGGAGACTATTTGAAGGGCGTCACCGGGTTCAACGCCGAGTTGTGTCACAACCGCATCTGGACCGTGGACGACACGACCAGTTCCGCAGACGAACGAGAGCACAGGCTCCTGACCCAGATCCTGAAGCGTGTGGTGGCGAACACCAAGCATGTCTACCACAAGAAGTATCAGGATGCAGCCACGGTGGACTGGACGGGCAGGGTCATCATGTCGATGAACATGGACGCGGCTTCCCTCTCGGTGATCCCGGACATGGACTCTTCGAACCGGGACAAGATGATCGGGCTCCGGATCGCCGATGATGCCACGGATCAATTCCCTTCCAATCAGGATATCGCCAAGATCCTGAAACAGGAACTCCCGCATTTTGCACGGTTCCTCCTCGACTACCAGCCGAAGCCGGAAGTGCTGGGATCGAATCGATTCGGGGTGCAGTCCTACATGCACCCGTTTGTGGAAGGTGCTTCCTACGACAATTCATCCCGGTCCGCTGTCGTCGAGGCCGTGGACTGGTTTGCCAAGACCTTCCGGGCACACGACACGAGCGGTCGGTCGGCGTTCACGGGCACCGCTACTGAGCTCATCGAGACGGCCCGGGCGTTCACGGACGGCCGTCAAAACCCCCTGACCACGATGAGGATGAAAGCTCTCCAGATGGGGCTGGCCACGATGGAGGACCACTCTCGGAAGATCGAGGCGCAAATGGATGCGGATCCCGATGTCGTGCCGATGGTTCAACCCCGCCCGGTAGCCCACATCGGCACCGGGAACGGAAAGCAGTGGACGATCCTCGTCGGGGAGGAGTACGATATTCGAACCCCGGACGCAGCTTAGACGTTGCCGAGGGGGGAATTGATCGGGGACTGGATGCCCGCCAGCGGGCTACCCGGCCCCGGAGAACTGGGACCCCCACCAATTCCGCCGGAAGTATACGATACCGCGTTCGGGTCGTAGCGTCCGCGCCCGCGCATCACCCCCGACCTCTGGTTGGGGAGTCCGCCTGTCCGTGCGGCGCGCTTGAGATTGGCCAGAAAGGCAGCCCCCTCCGGACTCACGGTTTGGTTGAACCGCTTCCCATCTCGGGACAGGACTCCGGCGTCCTTGTACTTCTGCAGCTCAGCCTGTGCCTTCTGCATCACAGCCTCCGGATTCAGTTGACTCCGGATATTCGCAGATGCGCTCCGGTTGGAGGGCTTCCGGGAACCGCTATATTGGAGCTTCGACATGGTAACAAGTATATGGGTAATGCGGTTACGGGGCAAGTTAGTTTTGTGTCCCGGGGACTGGGGTTCTCTTTAGAGAATTCTTGATGTCGTCCAACGTGTCCAATACCCGGG
>Ga0099849_1000223_pt1 | contig 25052 bp, 14 predicted proteins | sample CB_VirMetaG_4_FD_78177 | JGI IMG/M metagenome (GOLD analysis project Ga0099849, IMG submission 78177) | Freshwater to marine saline gradient viral communities from Chesapeake Bay - CB_1508_1M Viral MetaG | ecosystem: Environmental > Aquatic > Marine > Coastal | place: USA: Chesapeake Bay... | reverse complement strand
TGACCAGTAAATCCAGTCCTTCCTGTTGCTGAAGTATTAGCGGTTCCTTGACCAGTATACCATGTAGTTCCTGGCTTTTGCCATACAGCGCGAGGACCCCAATAAGGAGCTTGTGATGGATAAACACCGCTTACAGAACAATAACCTGAGTTGAGGTAAGAACCATCTCCAATGTTCCATATTCTTAAGTTATAGCAACCAGCGTTGTTATCATCATGAGATGGGTCATAGTATTCCTTATCAGCGTTCACTGGGCCAGGGATAAAGTGAGTGTTCAAAGTATCAACTCTACTTCCATTCAACGCTCTCACACAGAAACCACCTGTAGAAAGATTCTCCTGAAACTCAATCTCATCAATGGTGTCATACTCTACACCTAAGAAACTAGCAAAGTGACCATCATAAAGACCTATACTTCTGTGAGTTGCAAAGGCTCTATGATCATTTGGGTTTGCCTCAGGGTTCGTCTTGTTTGAGAAGTTAGCTGTTAATGAGAAGGTGCTACTTAGTTGTGCGTCAGTATCATCAGGGTTAGGTAGCATTATCATGCAGCCACTGGAAGTATAACCTGATACTAAGTAGGCTTGCCCTTCGTCACCTGTTCCATAATCAGCAGCAGAAACAGAAGCCGTAATAGTGTCTCTATCCCAAGTTGAGTGATAGTCTCCAAGATCTCTCATGCTAATAAGAGATCCTTTATCAGCAACTAAGCAGGCTCTAGTAGAATGTAGCTCTACAGAAGTATGGTTAGCTCCACTAGATAGACTCCACTTTTCAATACCTAAAGCACCTTCATGATCTTGATGAGGCATGAACTTTACTGAGGAATTGTTATCTGCTAGAGCGTCTACAGAGAATTGTCCTATGAAGGTTGGACCCATGAAGTTTACATGAGAGTTGTTGTTAGCATACACCCCCAAGCATCTTCTCTGAGACAAATCATTTACATTGTCAGGGCCAACAAGCTGCGTTGCTCCGTAGGATGTTCCATGGAAATCAACAGTGGATCCTTTGTCTGCGTGTACTAAACACCCTTTCACTGTCCTTAGAGAATAAACAGTAGGTACAAAGTCTGCTGTATTATTAGCCTGAGGAGCAAACATTCTAGCATGGCAGAACTGTGCGTATGAGTTTGTAAGAACCACAGCTTGCGTAAGGTTCGTTCCTTCTGCACTGCTGGAATCCGTACCTATATGATTAGCGAAATACATAAGAGGAGCAGTGTCTACATAGTTCGTATCAACATCATCTAACTTAAATGTAGAAGACTCCATTTTAATGTGCTGACCATTAGATGCAAAAGATATCTGATATGTCCAGGGAGTGTGCGTGTATTCTCCTACTCCAGCTATAGTTTGAAATCTATTTAAAGATACTTGTCTAGATTGTTCAACTGAATATACTAAATGAGAGTTAATTAAATGAAGACCTTCATCTTGATTAGCTTCACAATGTATTCCATCAATTTTTAATGTTGAGTTAAGGGCTTTAATTCCTTTTTTATTACTATACGCCGTAATCAATCCCTTAACACTTATTTCAGAGTTTATGGCCTCTATCCCTGTTCCATTTACACAGAAGTTAATAACTGTTGGAGAAGGATGGCCTACTAAAGTTTCACCAAAACCATCACCTCCAGTAAGGACTGAGTTGTGAAGATAGGCACCTACATCGTTACCTTGAATGTTGAAGAAGTATTCAGATCCTGACACATAAGTATCTGTTACAACATTAAGGGTAGAGTTATAAGCCTTAAGACCGTAGGAAGTTCCTCTGGTAGTACTGTTTGCTATGTAGTTTCTACTTGAAGCAAACCCTCGTCTAAGATCAACATTAGAGTTATTAACTAGAAGACCAACTCCTCTACCTCTCATAACTCCAAAGTTTTCTAATGTTACTCGGCTGCTGTTATCAATAGCTGCCGCCTCTTCATATGAATGGCTGTATGAAGTATAAGGGCTTGATGTTTGGTCTTCAGCAGCATCTACGATAAATCCACGAATATAAATAGGACCATCACAGTTCTTGATGCTAAGTCTTCTTAGGAAATTTGCGGTTGTAAATCCGTGTGAACAAGTATTATCATTAGAAGAAGTCTTAGATCTCCTAACTATAGACCCATCGTGCTTATTTATACAAGACACATCAAGTTGAGTAGTCGTATAATCAGTAACTCCATTAGCAGTGTGTCTATTACCTATTGGGAATAATCTAACTGTGTTAGCGGCTGTTAGTTGTTTGTCCATTACAGACTCAACTAGGAAATTTGTTAGGAATGAGTTGTTTGAATAAAAACCCTGTCTTATCTGAGCAAAGCCTCTTGCAGTGCCTCCAGTATCAGCCGCGCCTATTAGTTCTACATTATTAGATGATGCTAATAAACAAGAAGTATCGTTCAGGATATTCTGCATATCCATAGAACTAATGTCAAGAGGAATACCGTACTCACTACCTGGATTTAATGCGTATACTAAAGAAGAAAATTCAGAAGGAGTAGTAGCGTCATTATCCGCTCCTATAATTCTAATACCTGTTCTATTTACAATCTCCAATGCCCCGTGTTGAGTACACTTCACATTATCAAGGCATAAATCACCTAGGTTTCCTGAGGCACATACCTCAATAAGCACTGGCATGTGCAGAACTTCAGGTAGAGCTTTAATGGCTGATGAAACATCTAGGAAGAAGTTGCAACTTACATCTAAGTGAGTGGGGATTGAAGATGATACTGCAAGGACCATGCCAGGAAGAGATGAAGTAGGCCATCCAAGCTTCTCCCACAGATAATCAGTACGCTCCTCTAAATCGTACAGAGGAAGGTTGTCCTGCTCCCAGTTATAAAAGGAGCTTGTATCATGCTTAGTTACGAAAGGGTTCCAGTAGTCACTTAGAAGGACTCCTGCACTAACCGTATACAAATCATTTATATCGAATCCAGCCATTTTAGAATTGTATTGTCCAAATAAATATTAACGAGTAATCACTCGTTTTAGTAATACCTATGAAAGGTCTATAAGCTACAAGTATAGGAGAGTGAGGTGTAAGCCCTCTCGGGTTTCTCATAAACAGACCAATCTCATCTAATTGTTCTGTTATGTTTGCTGTGTTAGGATCTAGAACTATAGTGAATCTAACAGCAGTCTTGTTAATTTTATGTATGTTACTGAACCTAATTTTACCAAATGTTTTGGATGATCCCAATGAACCAGATTCTATGGGTTGGAAGGTTTCTTTTACAAAACTAGCGTTCTCTCCATATTCTGTAGAAGTTAAAGGAGTCTGTAACTTATAAGTGGATGCTCCGTAATCATCAAAATCTCCACCAGTTCCTATTTGAAAGTTTATGATTTGATAATCAGCAATGGAGGTAGATCCTGAGGCTGAGAATAAGTGAGATAGCCCTACACCCATACCTGAAGTAATGGTGTTTCTCTCATCCCATACAAGCTCTCTTTCTTTATCCCTATCTTCGTAGACCTTCCATATTTGAAGACGGCCTACTGGATTATATGAACTCTTATTCTGCATAGTTACCCGTTGTATAATAGTATATATTTCAAGTGGTGCTAAAGATCACTTTCTCGTAGCCGCTTCTTATTACGCACTTCCCTAGAGGAGTAAATACCGAATCTAGATTGTGTTGATACGGCCTTGGATAATTAGTGTAGGGCGCTGCTTCTTGGGTTATACCGTATTCCCACTGGCCCCAAGATAGATAGCATCCTGACATGTCCACTGGTATATCTACGCCTCTAGTAAACAACCCATCCTTCTCTCCAGGAAGTCTGAATAAATTACCCCCACTATCAACATTATAATGTATGAACCATTGTGATACAGAACCTGATCCATCTGTACTTAAAGGAGCATAGGTCCCAGCGTTTGTAAACTGCTTATCCACTAAAGCTGTTATATAAGCTCTATACCAGCCATCTCCCGCCCAAGGATCATCGTAAGGAAGTCCAGCGGCAGTATCGTAACCTACTCCAGAGAAAACACCTGCATCACTGGTATTGCTATTATCCGTCCATAACCCATCAGCGGTTACAGAGCTTAAAACTAAACCTCCAGCAGGTTCCCAATAAAAAGTGGCAGCCTTTCCTACAGCGGTTATATCTGTGGAAATATTTCTATCAACCCCTGGCATACCTCTTGAGAATATATTGATAGTAAATGCGTTAGCGGGTTTTACTGTAGTCCCTTTATGAACTACTCCCGCAGGATCAATGTTCTTCACATATACTGACAAGGATATAGAAGAGCCATCAGTAGTCCACTCAAACTGTTGCTTTTGGCTGTCTCCATCAGGGGATAGGTTTCTTCCATTTTTATTATCGCTAGTATAGTCTTTCCTGATTTTACTTGCTGCCCCGTAAACCTCTAAAGCACCCCCAGCGGTTCCCCTGTGCCAAGCATAAAGAGAGCATGGAGTGTAATGTAACTGGGCTGGTTGTAATCCATCAGGAGCAAAGTTATCTAACGAGCTTGCTTGAGTGAATACATCAAGTGGTGGGAAGGCTGTCCACACATCGTTGTTACTATGAACTTTTAAGGTACTGTCTCCAGCAAACCATACATAAGATGTGGCCCAAGGACTAAATCTCTCAGTGTAGAACCCACTACCTCCTAAAGGTCTAAAAGCTTCCTTGTTATCAAATAAAAGCTGAGGGTCTATGTCCGTGGATGATAGCTGTCTAATGAATGTGAAATCATTAGAGTGGGCCATATTGTTGTAATAAGACCCTGCTGATAGAGTATTGTATGTGGATACGGAGACATCACCAGTTCCTGTAGTATCTATGGTTAATGTTCCGTAACTGTCCCCTGCTGATATTGTTAATATAGTGGCAGATGTAGATAGTTGTCTAGTTCCGTTTGAAGATAGATGTAGATATACCTGTATGTCTTCAGTTTGTTGGAGTAAAGAACCGTTGTTATAAGTTATTTCTGCACTAACATCAAAACTAGCATCTGTATCTACTGTATCACTAGGAACCGTGAGATTTACCACAGGTGGTTTATAAATAGATGCGGCCCTTAGATGAACTATAAACTCATTGGATAAGGACACTTTTGTAGGGTTGGGAATATCTCTTGGACCCTCAAAACGATTCATTTTTATATTAAGCTTCTTTGGAGCATGATATAAAATTCCTGCTGGCCTTACTGTCTTTACCTTTATCTTTTTACTAGAAGATCCTTTTTCAAATAATATAGGAGATTGTCCTGATGTTATTTCATAATGAACTCCATTTACAGCATCCCCTGAAACATCATAATATAAATATGAGTCTTGCTCTAAAGGTATGGGAGTTTCCACCGTAATATCGTATATCTCATCGAACTCAATATACTTTACAAACGCCTGTGACCCTGGGCGATCAAACTTGGTGGAGGGTGCGAAATAAACATACTTAGGATCTGCTAAGTATCCGTAAGCGAGTGTTTCATCGCTGAAGTGTATAACCCAATCAATGTCTAAAGAAAACTCATTGGACTTACTTATTGGGGTGAATATGGATTTATAAGCAGCTAGGCAAGGGCGATCACCAGACTCAAATACCTCAGGGTTTCTAATGAAAAGACCTAGCTCAGAAATTTCTTGATTGTTAGAAGAGTTCTCATCTAGATAGATTTTAACATGAACTGCTCCATCGACTAGCTTAACTACTGGGTCGTACTCAAACTGAACCATATCAGCTTCTGAGTAAATATAATTCAGATCTATCGCATCCTCAAAAGGATTAGTGACTGTTAGTATTTTTTTATTCGTTACCTTTAAGGTAGTGTCTTCTCCGTATGCAGAAGCGGCAAGAGGGGATTGAAGCTCATAGAAATTGTTACCTGTGGAATCCTCCATAGTGGCTTCCCACTTATTAAACTCTCCTCTTACTGGGCCTTTCTCTACAACACTAGAAGTTCCTACTTGGTAATACCCGAACTGAAAGTTTTCCAAAGTGTATCTAGGATTGGCAGGGTTTACAGTAAATAGGTTTACTAAAGATATACCCATACCGTCCGTAATCATATTACGGTCTTTGTTAAGGACAACCTCCTTTGTGCCATCCTTGTAAACCTTCGTTATTGTTACTTCACCAATCATAAGAACTTCAACTTCCAAACTACTTTTATATTGTCGTGATGAGCCACTCCAGCATCAGACCCGTTATCTCTAGATACCACGATATTATCATTGAATGTCTTTTTAGCTATCAGCCTATAATCCATATCTTTCACAGGTAATTTATCAACATTCTTACTAAATGGAAGACTTCCTGCTTTTTTATTTTTAGACAGGTTGTAGAAGTCTACAGAGTATAGACCAGCTTCAAAAATACCTCCGTACATGTTTGCTACAGCAGCATCCCCTGAAGGTATGATGCATATGCAAGAAAGCTCTCCTGTGGAAGAAAAGTCTGAGTTGGCTGATACAATTAGTCTTCCAAATGCATCCTGAGTTTCTCCTCTGGTTGGATAATAAACATTTATATGGCCGTTCCTATCCATGGTTCTTCTGTCAGGATGATTGAACCCTGCGGAATACTCGAACGAAGACACAGGATTTAGATAAGCTGCATTGTCTAAAGCTGACAGCACTGAAATAGTTGCTCCACTTGAAGGACAATAAGCCCCAAAGTGTCTAGCATCTCCTCTAAGTCCAAACCCCTGAATGGCATCAGATTTTAAAACATTATTTAAACTGAGTTCGTAAGTAGGGAACGCTGTATAATTAAGATTTTTATCTATATCAAATTCGTAACCCTTGTAAGATTGTATTGGAAGAGTTACTCCGTACTCTAATTTCTTATCCTTAGGATTTGGTATTCTTGGTGGATTGCTTACTGGTTGATAAGCAGAGGAATCATAGTACAGTCTTCCTATACCAGAAACTCCGTAGAAATTAGATCCAAGGGGTATCTTATATCCCATGATAGGGTCATTAGGATACTGATTGTCATAACTATAAGTGGGGTTATAGGAAGCAGGGGCTGTTCCATAAGACAACTGAGGTCTTGAAATATAGATAGCTCCTGATAGTGACGAAGGCTCTAACGACAATCCTAACCTATCAACTCCTGATAAAGTCTTAGCTTGAACAGGAAGCGTTGGGTATATGGAGCAGGTGATGTCATAAGGATCAGGTTTTATGTAAGAGCTAGTGCTCTTTAAACATAAACGAGGAGCACTTGCTATGATATAGTCTGTAGGATCACCGTTATTTGTTTTTGGATATATCCAAACATCTAGTCTGTCAGCCGTACCTAAAGTATCTGTTAGGGTTACAGTAACTTTAGCCCATTCCTCATTGTAAGATGAGACGGAAAAACTGTTTGTGCCAGTATCCACCGTTTGAGTTGCAGTTAAATTATCAGGGTCTACATTAGTAATCCGACATTCTGATATAGTCGTAGGGCCACCTAAATCTACAAGCCTACATCTTACTTGAGGATTAGAGCCTTCACCCTTTTTAAAGTAAAATGAAAATTCAATATCAGTACCTATACCATAACCTTCATATATGGTTGAAAAGTCTGATCCAGGATTATATTCAACATAAAAATTATCTCCAGCATTAACTGTTATTTCAAATTTTTCACTTTGCTTGTCGTGATACCTAGGATGACCAAAATCTCCATATGAAGATGTTATCAAATTTGCTTTCCAATAAGGACCGAAACCTTCAACTGAACTGAGTATGTTTTTACAGGCTGGCTCTAGAACCACAGTATTTCTGTACCACCCATTACCTAGATCTCGTAAATATCCATGAGAAAATTCTTCTAGAGGGTCCTCATCAGAAGACAAAAGGGAAGCATTGCCGCTGGCATCCCATTTAATAATATTAAATATCTCGCTATGATGCTCATAAGGAGAAGCGAATGAACTTGTTTGTGATATGGATATCGCGGCAAACCTGTCTCCGCTGGACATTGATTGAGAAGGGTTCTCAAAATCAAACTTCATATCAACAGAGAAGGTGACTGAATCATACAAGGGGTGCAAAGGCTTAGAATTTACGAACTGCATCAGCCTATTAGCTATCTCAGACTTGTATCCAGAAGAAGCCTCTACATGAACCACCGCACTACTAAGATCAGATGCATCCTCTGGTGAAGAAGTTACTACTCCTTTGAATTGATTGTCATCTCTCCAATTTCCTAAGCCCCAACTTCCAGAGAAGTTAGCCACCAAGTTCTCAGAGAATCCTAACAAGTTAGTATTCTTTATATCGTGTGAGTTCTTTGTAAAGCCTAGAGTCCCCTTGCCAAAAGCTATGGAGCCTATAGTCCAGTTTGAAGTATCCAGGCGTTCATATGAGTTGTCTCCCTGACCGTAAATACCATTAGCTGCTATTCCAGATGGAGTGGTTAATATATCAACAAGAGCTTCACCAAACCCATCCATGATAAGGTTCGAGGATTTATGAACTAGGCAATCACCTTGCTTAGTTACTCTATAGACTTCAACTTCTCCTCTCATCAGTTAGTAAACTCCAATGTATTATAGCTTCCTTTTGTTGTGTAGCTTGTCGTAGTTTCATAGCTGGCGGGGTGTATTCTGTAGTTGAGTCTACTTCCTCCGTCATTACCGTGAACTGTACTTGTGAGACCTGGATCTCTAGATTGATCGTCATCACTCATAGACTTGAAGAATCTAAGAATAACCATCATGTCTCTTGGGGATATCTCACTATGTCCCTCTGAGGATTTTATAATGTTAGACCCTAAAGTTCCAGGAGATATTTTCAATGATGATGGAGTAAACTCATCTTCTCCTACCTGTTTGAAGTATCCGACATGATCTCGCTTTCCTATTTTGACGATGATTTTATCATTAACAATCCATCGTGAATCGAACTCAGCTTTGCATGTACTATGAAGTCTAGGATACTCCGTGAAGAAGTTTAAGTAATGAGTATGGGCTAGTGTTAGTAACTGATCACCATCAAAAACATTACCGCTAGAATCAATCTCTAATAATGTACCGTGAGGTACAAGAGATCCGTCTGGTCTAAAGAATCTATTGGACTCTGTAGTTCTCTCATTTATTAAAGAGTAGTCGTAAATATCAAAGTAATGGTTTAGGAAAGTACACTTGTAGAGGTCTTCATCTCTCAAATGAATGCCTGTGTGTAGCCAGAACTTCTTTGAATCACCACTCTTGTCAGGGAAAACTTCAATGATATAATTCTGATCCTCTCTGTGAACTTGTTGATGTACTTGATAATACTCAACAGGACACTTTATATTTCTGTTCTTAGTATCAAACTTTATAGTAAAGACATCTAAGTCCTCTTCTTTTAGAGAAAGTAGAACTGATTTAGGTGCGCTAATATTCTCATAGCACACTAACTGATCTACAGAGAAAGAAGGTATATTCTTAAAGTGAGCAAGGTTATCCTTAACTAATTTAGGAGCACCTTTCTTTTGATGATAATCATCTACATAGAACATTTCCCACTTTCCTTTAGGCGTGTAGCTCCAGAACACATAGTTACCCCATGCGTCAAGTTCTGGTTTAGTGTGAATCCATACTCCTACAGATCCTCCACCTGCTAAGTTTGAGAACTCTCTAAGGAATTGAGAACTTACTTGTAAAGTGAATTCATGCTCTGGTAATAATTTATTTGGTCTATCTCCGAAGTATGTTGGGACCTCTAATTGATCTGCTACAGTCTCGTATAAGTTACTAGCCGCATTATACCTAACCCTTGGGAAATTCTCAGCGGCCTTCATTACAATTGAATACCTGTTGTGTAAGAAGTTAGGTTCTTCGAGCCTGTTGTTATCGTCTGATAGATTTAACATCAAGAAATTATTCTTTGAAGTGTATCCTTCATCTTTATCAAAATCATAATCCTTATCTACAAGCTCAACTCCACTTAGCATGGAGAATACTCTCGTCTCCTTAAAGTACCCTGGAACTAAGTCCTGCTTTCTATCTACTTGATCATAGGCACCTTTGTTCGCTGCGAACAAACCTACTCTTCCCTCAAATTGATCAGCGACATCAAAAGTTACTCTTTTTAATATTCCTGCTGTTCTTCCGCTACTGTCTAACTGAAGTCCTGCATTGAATAATATAGGACCATAAGCATGGGATATAATTGATGCACCGCCGTTCGTTAATGTATCCAATTCCTTATCAGCAAGGGTGTGATAATCGAAGCTTCTCATGTAGAAGTCGTAGAGTTTATGTACGGTGTAGTACATGTGTCTACACGAAGGTTTCCAAGTGTTGAAAGCAAACTCGAAGTAATCCTCTTCAGTAAATGTTTTATGAGTCCAAAGGTCAGCCTTGATAGACTGTATTACATCGTGGCTGTACTTGTCTTCTGAGAATAATGATGGGGCATCTTTGAATACCTTCTCTGCCTCAAGCTCGATCTTCTTATCTATAAGCTTGAAAAGAATCGCTCGTATCTCAGAAGTATTACTCTTGTCTACAAAGAAGTGTTCTCTAGTAGCATCTATGCTACTGGTATCCCATTGAAGTGGTCCTCTAATTTCATAAGTAGAGGAGGTTTCTACTCCGCTTTTTACATTTGGAGAATAAATGTTTTCACACTTATCCCATACAGATCCTTTTAACTTAAAGGGATCTGTATCAGTAAACTCTAATAGCCTATTGTTAAACCCTAAGGGTTGATAGTCGTAAGGATGCCCGTTTACTCCATTAGAAGTGTCTAATGATTGGTAAACATCCCCATCATTCATTGAAAGATAAAAATTAGGACCAGCAAAATGGTTTCTAAGATAGTTCTCTCCAGAAGAAAGTTTTTGCGAAAAGTCTCTTCTTCTAACAGAACTTCTAAGTGCTGCTGCTGTATAAGGACCAGATACAGTTAAAGGTCCTGATGATATATCAGCATCAAAGCTATAGCAGTCATGCTTTATTGATCCTGATACATTCCAGTAGTCAGCTTGAGTTCTCTTGAAGACTGGGAGATCTTGGTGGCTTACTCTTGTTCTATTCAGATCCTCTGTAAATCCAGGCATCCTATGAGACCCCAGAAGACCTAGGCTATCGTCCCTCATGTCTAATCCAGAGTAAGCTTGACCAGCCATTACACCGCTAGTTGGGAAATCAACTAGAGAGTATTTTACTTTTGGGTACAGGTAGTCTGCGTCCTTTACCAGATCGACAGCAGTAAGATCGAAGTGCACCCTTGGTATTGATTTAGCAGGAGTGAAGTCCTTTACTACACCGAGAGCGGCGAAGAAATCCTCCTTAGAATAATCTACATTGTTTAATATGGTAGATTCTTCAAAAGAAGACCCTGACAAAGTGAAATCAAAATGAGAGGATTTACCACTCCAAAGAGTTAAGTATTTTAGTAAATCAGTTGAGGAGTACTTAACTATCCTGTCGTAGTTAGGAGGTCTTTCTATACTATCTGTGAAGAATAAGAAAGTGTTCTCATACTTCTTAATTGGTTGATAGCCTCTAATTGTGTTATCAAGAATGTATTGTTCAAAGGCATCTCCGTAGTAGTCAGGAACTCCTAGGCATACAATCTCATCACGAAGGAATCTAACAAGCTCTTCATGAAGGTCACAGTCTACATAGAACTTTTCTTCTTCCCAAGGTGGTATTGGGAAATCTCTACCTCTGTAATTGAATATAAAGTCTGGGTCTGATAGATCAAACTTATATCCTTTTACTGTGAAGGCTTCTGGGAATTTAAGGGCTGCTCTTCTTAGAACATGGTCTATGCTGATTCTTATGTTTAGATCCAAGTACTCTGCGCTGAACTCTCCTTGGTTGAAGTGAAGAGCGTTTTCGTATGTCCAAGAATCAACTCCACTGAACATAGGTGATTCTGTGATGATCAAGTAGTACATAAGATTTGGTATGTACGACTCATACATCTCACTTATACTACTATCCAAATCTATAGGAACATCAGGAAGGACTGTAGTGAATGCGTCTATTAAACCCTTCTTACTTCCCTTCTTCTTGTATAGATCAGTTGCTGCCCTTAACTGCCTTCTCCAAGAAGACACATTCTCTCCATAAAATCTCCATCCGATAAGGTCAGCTAGATATGGAAGATACTCAGAAGGACACTCTTCCACAGACTTTATAGATTTTAACTTGACATTGTATTCATCAATGTCTCCCATCATATACGAGACTGCTCGTATGAACTTAGAGAAAGGACCGCTTCTAAGCTTAGTTTCGGGCTTTATAGAAGCATCTATGTAATTCTGAAAGGTATCAGCTATATAAGTATCTTGATTTCTTAATGCACCGCTGTTGTATACTATACCTACAGTAGTGAGAAGTTTATCTAGATTTTGAGTTCCGCTAGTGTACAGCCCTGCTCCTTGTACAAACGGAGCGGGGACTAGCTGGGTTAGATTTATGTCAGGTTCAGATAATAAAGAATCGTAAACCGCCCAGACATATTTAAAATAAACCCTTATTGCATCCTCTAACCTTATAGTCTCTCCTTTAGAGAATTTCTTTGCAAGCATCTCTTCAAGGAAAAAGAAAGGCTGCTCGAAGGGACCTACATCAGGGCAGCTATAATTTAGGAAGTAGAATAATCCTAATGAGTTAGCGAGATAAATATGAGTTCCCGAAGAGTCGTTAGCGAATGCGCTGGTAGTACTATCCGCTAAATCGTATACACCTGCGCCAGGGTTATAACCATTTAGTCTTATTTTTGATAAAACATTTACTCTAAGTGCTATCCTTAAATCTGCTGAGGTGTCGTAATCAGAGATAGAATATCCTAAAGGATTAAGAATCTCTAACTCAAATCTTTGTGGAGTAATGTCTCTGGTCTTACCGTTTGGAACAAAGTAGGGAAGCATTCCAGAAGGATCACCTACACCTGATAAAGAACCTACGGCAGATACTGGTAGGACATTTCTGCTAAGTGATGGATTGTTATAAGAGTTCTCCGATAACTCTATAATGGATTCCAATACTAGATCTACGAGATCTGTTTCTGGTACAGAACTTATAGCTAAATCCGCATCAATATAGACGCGAGGAATTAGCTTTTCAAGTATTTGCTCGTAGGTTCTAGGAAAGTACTTATACATAGGTCACATTGATTACTAAGTTATTTAGCTGAATAATCTCGTTGTAGTTAAGTTGAATATTTTGATCTAAGTTATCAATGGTAGATATTTTAACTTCCTGTACAGAATTGAAGACATTCCTATTAATATCGTCAAGATAAACTCTCTCACCAAAATCCCTATTGTCTACATTGAAGTAGCTCTTCACAGCGTCAGACGATTTTTGGAGTAGCTCTATCTCTCTTCTTCTGTAAGACTTATCTACAAATATTGTCATTGAAAGATCAATGGCTCTAATAAGACCGTCAACTACTACAAGCTCATCTGTTAACATTTTCTTTTCATTCATGGCCTGGAGCAAAGCAGTTTTATAAGCCACAGATGTTTTAGTAAGCTGTGTATTATTAGCTTTCTCTAAAACATAAACATCAATCATGTTAGCAGATGCGAACGATTTACGAGTTGACACGGTTGCTTTACCAGTGGCTCCAGCAGGCCCTACGAACCTGTTTACGAAGGTCTTGTAGTCCTCTAGGCTCACTAGCCTGTCCTGAGATTTAAAGGCCAGAGGGCCGTATTCCTTGGCCTTACCGACGCTCTCAGCATCAGATCCTCCGGTGATTGCAGTCATGTTCTCTAACACAAAGGAAACAGACCCGCCAGCTTCAGTTACGGTAGTGTTTATGTAACTGTTAGGAGCATTGCCTCTTTCTCCACCACCAACTCTGTAGTAGATATAATAGTTTGCGTTGGTTGGAGGGGCTGCTCCATTTGAACCATCACCAAAGACTACAGTAGCGTTGTAATCCTCATCGTATATTACTGAGAAGATTTTATGATCTCCTGAGGATGCAGAGAATAAACTTTCTACTTCGTTGTATACCCCACTAGCGTTGGTTCCCTCAACTATGACCTGTATACTATTCTCAATGACGGGACCCTCAGAGAGTCTCACTTCCTTTAGGGTTTGTATTTGAGTGAAAGTTCCTGAATCTTCAGCGAGAGCGCCTTCTACCAAAGCTAGATTGTTCCAAATAAGGCCAGCTTGACCTTCTGAAGTTCCAGATAAAAGAGTAATTGACCCGTCTGTAGCAGGTGCTTCAAGCTGACCATCTACCACGGTGTATAGAGTATAGTTAACAGGTCCTCCGTCCATAGGAGAGGCGACATTGATAACTCTATCTTCAGGGTTTATAGTGTAGTATTCTCCAGTGAGAGCATCTGTTGTAGTAGCTCTTGCAGAACCTGCTCCACCAGCAGGACCTCTCATTCTAATCCCGATAAGTTCTAGCAGTTTCTTTACATTGTTTCTATCTTTGGCTGTCTTAATAAAGCTTTCATGAGCAAGCATATCAGCTTTGTAAGACATGATTGAACCCATATAAGCAACAAGCTCTGAGAACATTACTCCGAAGTCGGACTCTGCAAAGTTCTGATAATCGTTTGTGTATACAGCCTGAATATACTCGAATAACGCTCTTCTTAAAGTTGCGAAATCGGTTGCGGTGAAATCAATAAGCTCCCCTCTCTCATCAACCGTAGGCATGATGTTTTTAAGGAAGTCGGATGACGCTGTTGTGTAAGGAATGTTACTCATAGTTCTAAGTTAAAATCTAATATCTGATTCATCTTTAGGGCTCTAAGCTTTATTTGAACTAATACAGCATCTAAGCCACCGTATTTGTAATTTTGTGCAAGGTTAAGTTTAATATCTAGAACCTCTACATTAGGAACATATTTTGCTATCTGATCCTTGATATCAGCCTTCATGATATCCATATCAGATTTAGTTATATTATCAAAGAGATAGCTACGAACATTGATTCCATACCCAGGAAGCATAACCCTTTCACCTCTATCAACAAGAAGCAACTGCTTTAGCTGTGAGAAAATGATGCTTGAACCGTACTCCTTTGAAAAGACATTCTCTTTAGTCTTTCCAGCAGGGAAAGCTACCCCATACCTTTTCTCTTCGGACTTAACCTTGATATTCTCTTTAATCTCGTTGGAAGTTACCTTTCCGTAAAGCCTACTATTAAGAGCCATTATAAATCAATATCCTCGTAGTATTCTTTGTGAGACTCGTAGTTTTTGAGAGCCTCTGTTATATCTAGAGGTTTTGAATAAACCTTGAAACTTCCTATGTGGCCTGTCAATCCAGAATAGAGCCCATGACCTGTAGCCATGAATCCACCATACCCTTCGTCTGGAGTTCCATTCATAACTACATCTATACCGTCAGTATAACCACCGCCTATAATCCATGGAGTAAAGAAAGTGTTTAACTGAGGTCCTACCGCTACATTGTTGTAGTTGTAGCTAGGATATGTCGAATCCTTAGGAGATATGAATGTGGGTATATTAGCTGGGATCTTAGGGTCTTTTCCGAACAGAGTAGAGTAGCTTCCTTTTTGTAGCTCCTCACCGTTTAGGAAGATAGTAACCTCGTCAGCAGATACATTGAAAGATACGCTCAAGTGAACAAAGCTGTTAGAAGCATCACTCAACGCATACCCCTTGTCTGTAGTTGCTGATATGGATACTGACATTTTTCTATAAGGATCGTCGCCTGGATTGCAAGGCTCGTTTCTTATAAACTCTACATCTGTTCCATTTGCAGACTGAGTTGGTGCTATAAAGAAGTGAGTCTTTCTAGCAGTTGCACTTGTGTCTATACCTAAAGTGTCTCCTATATCAAAGTCTGAGCCGCGACCAACTATAGAGTTCTCTGTTATTTGAGGATCTCTTGTGAAGCCCATTAACATACCTCTAACGGTGTTGGTTCCAAAGTTATCTGTCATCTCAGTGATGTCACTTTCTGTGTAAGAACCACCGATGTTCTCATTACCGATTAGAATCTTGTAGTAATTATAATCAGTCCAAGAGGAATCCGTTGCTAAGAAGTTAGGTACTGAGACGAGATCCTTCTCTGCTGTATTATTTGAAGATCCTAAATTGGGCATGTATAGCCAAGTATCGAAAGAGCATCCATACTTGTTATACATAAGGTTCTGCATACTTGGGGAATCAGGAAGCCTTACATAGGATCCTAACTTATCAAAAATTATACTACTTGTGGAACCCTTAATAAAATATTGTGGTCTTATAACTCCATTCAATCTAGGGATAGAAACTCCTAGATCAAATACGCTTGATACATCATTACCTACAAGCTGTGCGTCATGATAGCCTCCATCAGCGTTGTCGTTTAGAACATTGAATTTGGTTGATCTACCTGTTTTTTCTACAGAGGGTATGAGGAATGAGTATGAAGCTTCTAGATGATCTGTTACTATTCCATCGGTAACTCGTAGAATAGGAGCAGGTGTCGTAGAGACATCGAAGACTTTAATGTGATCTCCTGTTCCTATCTCAGCAACTTCTAGCGCATCAAGACTAACTCTCCACTCAGAGTCCTTTGCTCTTACATACTTAGGAACTAGAGGAAGAACTATATCCTGTACTTCACCATGATCAAAAGTTAACTCTCTCTGCTTACTTAATTCTACAGGAAGGTTAAGAGAACTTAGGAAAGTGAAGTCGTTGATTGGGATATGTCCAGGCTCAAAGGGAATATCAATACCGAAGAAATCGGGTGCTTTTACAGCCACTTCAATTTGCTTCTTTCTCTTGGCTATCTTATAATCAAACTCATCAACAGCACTTTGAAGTTGATTGTAAATGTTGCTTACTATGGCAGAGTCTGAATCATATCCAGAAGCTATGTATGCTTGTCTCTCATTGTTCAGTTTAGCTACTTCACTATTCTTTCGTCCTATTAAGGATTTAAGCATATTATCTACATCGTAGAATCTATGCATGGACTGAGAATCGTCTACCTTGGTAATATCGAACAAGGTTCCTACATAACGATTAACTTGCTTTAGAGAGAACCCTTGTCCTTTACCTCCTAAGTTAGCAGGATGGTCTAGCTTCCAACGCTCTGGTGATGGTATCATTCCTATGTCTGCCGTCTTAGGAACTTGCCCTTCTGCATAGTCCCTATCCTGGCTATTGTAATAAATACCATCTCTTGATAATAAGAACTGACCACTCTTGGATTTAGGAGGTCCATATGTAAGTCTAAAGATTGGGTCAGGAGCTTCCTCAACATCCCCAGGACCAGAAAAGTTAATGACGGGTTCTCTTGAAGGATCTTCTCTTCTAAGGCGAAGCTCCCTTTCTATCATTTGAATCTTCTCTGTAAACTTATTAATGTCAGCTATAGTCTCATCAAACTGTCTTTCAAACGCTGACCTTGCTCCTTCACTAGGATATACTGGAGGTGTGCTTCCTGGAGCAGGAGGAGATGCTTGAACAGTTGGGTTTGGAGACTCGTTGTTTAATCCATCTAGATAATCACTAAACTCCCCTATACAGTCTAGCACATCTTCTACTTGCTCATACAAATCTTCTGCTACATCCCATGCAGCAGCCGCTATACCTGCATACTTTCCAAGATCACTTAAAAATCCTGTGCTGCTTCCTGTATTCTTTGGAGAAAATAGCTCTAGCTTTCCTGTTGCGCTGTTATATGAAAGGAATCCACTATCACCAAACCACTCTTTAGACTTACTAGCAAGCCAAGACCTAGCTTCCTCTCTACCTTCTTGCAATCCCTGAGAGTAAGATCCTAAGACATCACCTGGAATTAGAGATAAAAGATTTTCTGCAAGATCAACTATACAAGAAGGAACTCCCCATGTCGTTTGGGCGAAGTTTCCTGGATTACTTAATATCGCTGGATTTAACTTTGTCATTTATCTACCTCAATCCGTAAGTGAAAGATCTCCTTCCATGTCTTCTCTCTTAGATGTTAATCTCTCTTTTGCATTAACTTGTCCTGGAGTATTTAGGTGTATTTGGCTTCCTTCAAGGTTTATGTTACCTCCAGCCTTCATATTGATATCCCCTCCAGCATCAAGTCCTACATCACCATCCGCATGTACCCGTACATCACCACCAGCATATACCTGCACATTGCCTCCCCATGACTCAACAACAACATTGGCCTTGGGGTTTCTGACATAGATATGAATGTCATTGTGCCAAGCCTCAATCTCTATCTCGCCATTCTGTGAGTTGATAAAGTACCCATCGTCATCTGGCTCGTAATCGTTTCTTGATGAGTTATAAAGCCTCATCAAACCTCCGTTATAAATCCTTTGGGTGTAGTTTCCAAATCTACTCTCTTGGTGCATATTCCTCTTGCACTCCATGAGCATGGATCTAGGACCAATCAGATCAGTAGTGTTCTTGCCAGTGATCTTAATTACATCCTCCGGGTTATTCATATCCTTAGGATCACCTTGATTAGTTCTCAGCGTTACTCCCTCGTTTAAAGGATCATCACTTAGATTTAAGAAGTGCTCCTTGGTAGATTTAAGCGCAGCAAATCTTCTAATGTTTGCTTCACTCGCTGAGTCGGATAGAATCAAGGCAGCACCGTATGCAGATGACCACGCCTGAATAGTTGGTTCAATAGTTTGATGATATATGTCAGGGAAGTTCCAATGAGGTATATCGTCGTGAGAGTTGTTGGACTCTATATCTAAAGGATCAACGCCTAGGTTTGCTAACCTTTCAGGACCCATGCAAGATCCCATATAGAAGTATTTAAGACTTCCGAAAGGTTGGCAAATAAGAATTCTAGATCCCGCTCTAGGAATAGATATAAACTTTGCAGAGCTTCCTGCTGTAGGAGAAACATATTCTACATGTCGTATTCCTATATCATCTATACTAGCCGAAATAGTTCCCGATCTGTTTATGTCTACTCTTCCTAATACTGTCCCTAGATATATCTTCAACTGCCTACCTCCATTGAGAATGGTTTCTTAACTATCGAGAACTCTGAGTACGAGTCATCTCCACTAATTACATGCTTAAATCCTGTTATTACCCAAACTCCTGTGTATATGCTGTTTGTAACAGAAGGATCTCCCATCAAACTTTTATTGATGTTCTTGAAGAGTATGCAGTTGTCTCCAAGTAATTCAGTATCAGAAAAGTTAAAATGAGGCACTGTCTTAATTATAGCCGTGTGCTGAAAAGAGAATAGTTTATAGAAGTTGTACAAGTAAGCTATAAGAGATGATGCCGAGGATCCTGTTGTTGTCGGATTGGGGCCTACCAATGCTGCGTCTGGTGCTAGAATGAGATTAGCGAGATCACTAGCTATTCCTTGAAAATCAGGATCTCCTACTAGAGTCGTATTTAAAACTGAATAAGCATTATTAACATTTGAAAGTTTATATGCAGACACTAACGCCTTTGTTATCTTGGATATTAATGTGTTGGATTGAGCTTTGCTATGGAGTAACTGAGGTGGTGACGCGGCAGCGTTTTTTGTAGCAGATATAAGTAACTGCCTTGATACTTGTCCTATGGTGCTTATCAGGAATGCATCACTATTCGCAGTAAGACTGAGGACATTAGCATTTTGAGTGTTCATTCTAAAGACTGGTATGTTGAATTTCCTAATCTTATCTGAAACACTTTGAGGTAATGCAAAGTCTTCAGGAACTATAGGAGCCATCTCATCAAATATAGAAACATAAGGCTTTCTCTCCCTCTTCCTATCAGCAAATGTTTTTAGATCTGCTCTTGCGTTATAAACTTTCTTTACAACAGTGTCCTCATCCCCAACCATTAAGTTGGATATTTGTGATTCATCAGATACAGGCTTACCGTATATTACATGCTGTATAAGAGCATTTTCTCCGATGATGAGTACAGGCTCGTCAGGGCTAGTCATGTACCCAGGTAAAACACCATTGTATGTGTCATAAAGCTCCTGAATAAATTCTACATTGTTTTCTAGAACTATAACAGGTTCTACTAACTCCTCTATGTTTGGAAGTTTTGATATATTCTTTAGTAAACTAATTATAGGAGCGTACTCATCTTGACCAGCAGCTATGTTAGTATTTAGTTTTATATAAATATCACTGTCCTGAGGGTATGTTGAATCTCTTGCTTCAATAAAATCATTAGTGGTCGCTAAGTTAATATCATTTGGTACAAAAGGATCCATCGCAAGCGTACTGCCTACCCTCAAATCAGCAGCAGTAAGATTTCGTCTTCCAGTTGCTGCCGTGGCAGTAGGCTGTAAGCCTAAGAATTCAAACTCATCCAAAGCAGATACAGATTCTGCTGTAACCCCAGCCCCTACTCTATCGACATAGGTATGAGCACCTTTCCCAAAATCTCTATAACACAGGAGTACATTTGAAAATCCTAACTGATTTTTGCAGTAGTTCAATAGTAAGGGTTCTACTGCTAAATGAACGGTTCTCCATAAAGGGCGGAATTCTAGATTGTAGTCTCCATGGGCATCCCAGTTAACCTCAGCAAACAGTATATCCTCTGAAGTGATGCTGGCAGCTTGTGTATCTTGAGTCACTGTAGGACCCAGGTTTCTTATAGCTCTTGACCCTACAAATTCTAGATTAAATATTACAAGACCATCCTTCTCCTCGTAAACTCCATTGGACAAACAGCACATAAAAGGACCAGCCCAATATGCGCTGTTAGGACCTATGCCGTAAGTTATATAAAAGTTAGTGTTAGTCTTTACAGCCTCTCGCAGTCTTGACTGAACTTCTTCTTCAAGCAAGATATCATAAGATTGAACTGTTGTTGAGGGGTCATCTGAATTTAATTGATCTCTTCTCGTCTCTTGTGCAGCTTTCTTTGATTCTTCTCTTATATCATCAATTGGAAGATTCTTTATTCTGTTGATATAATCTTCGTATCGACTAGAGAACAGAGAGTTTAAGAAATAGTTATCTTGGTCAACGATTCTCATGGAGAATCTAAGCCCTGGGCCTTTTGATCCTGTACCTCCACCAAACTCATGAGTAAAACTAAGAAGAGTACTATCTCCACGGTTGAAGACTATGATGTCCTTATCACTTTTCTTCAAGGATCCTTGATAGAACTTCTCGATGGATTTCTTATCAAACGAAAGGGCTACCATAGACTGAGGTGCTATGGAATGGTTACTCGCAAAATTAGATCCTGTTTGTGATAGTCCAATGGTCATAGTTCAGGTATCCTTACAATATCCCCTGGGTTAAAGTTATTAAAAGGATCCTCCATAGTATTATACATTAGAATCATCCACCAGAACTTAGGACTTGCATAAAATGCATAGGATGCTAAATCGGGCCTACTGTCATGATACTTAGGTATGCGTCCAAGCTCCACTTCGTAATCATTCTCTAAGTTCTGAATTACGGTATCCATTCTCTCAGTAAGGGAAGTGGTTATCCTCTTACCTTTGTGCTCCATAACTTTGTAGCCAAACTCGTATCTTGAAGGGTATTGTGTCATGGTATATCAGGGTTGGTTCCTACCTGTAGGTTTTTTATTAAGGACTCCCATCCTTTGATTTTGTAACTAGCGTTGTTTGTAGATCCTACAATGTTTCCACTGGGTCTAACCTCACTAAGCTTTAAACTACACTCGATAACTCTAGGTAGCATAAGCTCTAAATCATAACCGTACTTGTCGGAGAAGTTTATGCTGTAATCCTCTACTATGCAGGGAACATTACGGTATTGAATTCCATAATCTAAGATTGCTATAGGAGGACCGTCCATAGGTCTGTCAACATTGTTTACCACGGATGCTCTTATAAGATTGATCAAGGAAAGAACGGCCTTGTGTCCTTTTCTTAATCCAGACCTGTCGATCTGAGATGCTTGTTGTGCTAAAGAACCTCCTATCTTTGCGGCTGCTACTGTTGAAATAGGTGGAAAAAATGGACCAGTTGGAATTGCAGTTTGAACATTCTCAGCACTAAAGGTGTCTAGGGCTGTGTCATATTGAGACAAGTCCTGCTCGTATGCAGTCTTTTCTCTTTCATCTAAAACTGATAAGAATCTGGTAACTTGATCTTCGATAGCGTCGTCAGGATTACTCCCTTGCTCGTATAAGGATTTGTAATCTTCTTGAATCTCGGATCTAGTAAGCTTGCTTTCAATTCTTTCCTCTAGCTTCAGGTACCTTTCAACTATTACGGGAGTCGTAAGATTGAAGTCTATGCTGATTGATCTAGCATTTGCTCCTAAGTATGAAAACAAAGAGCTTGATCTACCTATTGGATTATAAGTAGCGTAGTTAGCTTTCTTAGATTCCTTTATTGTAGCATTCTCGAAGAAAGGCATAGCTATTCTTTTAACATCACCACCATCATAAAAGTTAAATATGATGGAAGCTCTTTCTTCTATCTTAGGATCTATGCGCCTATCGTCAGGTGTGAATCTTCCCATGATTTAATTATGGTACTTGTGGAGCAAAGCTTCCTACTCCAGGTACAGTTTGTGATGATGACCCTGATCTTGAAGGTCCTGGGAATGTAGTTTGTGTGGTGTTGTTTGCAGTTCTTAACGATGCGGTGGCTATCAGCCCTAACTGAGAAACCAATGTGCTAAATACTTGAGCATTCCCAGACTCTGTAAGCATTAGTGAGGCTATATTGTTTCTCATAAATCCTGATATAAATCTCTCGTAGTCGCTCTGAGTGGAAGCTAATGCATTGGGGTTAGCGTTAGCTAGTCTCTGTTGCGTTTGTTGTTGCTGTTGTAAGTTATTACCTGTATCTATTGCGTCTCTTACTGATCTTAATCCATCTGCTACAGGATCTAAAGCTTCGTCTACCATGACGCCAGCAACTATCCCTGCTCCTATGGAAGCTGCATTAGCTGCTGTAAGAGCAGCGCCTGCTATAGCGTTGCTAATTCCTCCTGTAAATATTGTTCCTAAAGCACCTATAGAAAGTAACTGTCCTTGCTGTATGATATTATCAGCCAGTTGATAACTTTTCGTAGCAACCCAGGCCCCTGCTAAAATAGGAATTATATAATCAATAAGAAATATTGAAAGATCTAATATACCTTTTATTAGGTCAATTAAGTAGTTTCCAATCTTCTCTCCAAGTCCTTGTAACCCCCCATTCATCTCCTGGAAGAACTTAGATATAGGACCAGCAAGTTCAGCAAAAACATTAAATACACCAGCAGCGATGGCTTGAAGAGGTTCTTTTATTTGATTCATCAAGTTGTCGATGCTGTTATAGAAAGAGTCTTTTATCGTAGCTGTCTGATCCCCTTCTTCAAAAGCATCTCCTAGCTGTTTAATTTGATTAAGTATTTCTACTCCACCAAACGCAGGAGCAATAGCTTGAAGCTCTGTTATTGATAGCTTTGAAAGTCCAATCTGATCGTCTAACCTATCTCTAAGATCAACGATTGCTTCTCTCATTGCAGGCTCGCCACCAGCACCTGCTTGAATCATTTCTTCAAGATTACCTTCAAAACCTAGAATAGATCTAAGAGCAGGCCCTCCTTGAACAAGACCTCCTATTAACTGTGCAGGTAACTCTTGTAACGCAGCAGGAAGACCTGTTTGTAATGCTAAGGTTAGGTCAGTAATCCCATCAGCCATATCTCCAATATTGAATAAGGCTAACTGATTACTAAGCTGATTAAGACCTTGAACTATTCTCTCAGAGCTTACACCTGTTTTCTCTGAACTTTCTTGTACTGTAGCGGCTAACCCACCTATCTCATCATTCGATAGATCAGTTTGCTTGATGAGGTTCTCTATTGAACCGAATAGGACACCTATGTTCTGACCAGTGGTTCCCATTCTTCCGGCAAGATTTAAAACCTCAGTGTTGAGAGGATCAAATCCCATTTCAAGAAGCTTTGCAGAATTCTGCGCGGCTAACATCATTCCACCGTCAAGACCTCTTAGAGATGGTGTTAATTGCGATAACTCAGATCCTAGACCAGCTAATTGAGTTTGTATTCTAGGGAACTCGGTGAATAAAGCGGTTGGCAAGGCTGCTGATATCTGTTGCCCAATGTTATTAAGTCCAGCCAGCAGTTGACCCTGCAACTTATCTACAGCACTCTCGAAAACCTTTTGCCCTTTATTCTTTTCGCTATCATCTCCCTTCTTACCCGAAACTGCGTCTGTATACTTTTCTAGTTGCCTGTTAAGTCTTCCAATACTTGTTCTCAAGTCAGCTAACTGACCTGTTTGCATTTGTATTCCTTGAAGAAGCTGCTGTAACTGAGTCTCGTCCATTTCAGATCATTTGTTTGCTTATGAATTCCACATCATACCTGCGGACATTGGATACTCCACCCATTGATATAGATAATGTTCTGTACTTTTTTCTGCCTAGAAGTGTTCCGAATAGATTTTTTATATACTTGTAGGACCTAACCTTCTGCCTGTCAGTTAATAAAGTCCCGTATTTATTTATAGAACCTGTAATTGTTTGTACGCTTTCAAAAGATAGTCCATCTAGAACAAAGCAGGACAGGTATTTATCGCCAATAAATTTCTTATTGGTATGACTGTATACACCCGACCCTAACCCTGAACGATTATTTGACACAATTAATAATGTCATTTCTTTATTGGTCACTCTTCTTCCTGTACCAGCCTTGTTAGTGTACACTACTCTACATACAGATCCTGGGCGAAGGCTCCCTACAGTGGACTCGGCTTCACCTTTTCTCCTAATCAATTCAGGCACTTCATCAAATGGGGACTTTTCCATAGATTAGTTTCAAAAACAGGGGTTAGGCTCCCTATCATGTATTAATACATTAATATATACATGAATAATGAAAACATAGAGATTATAGAGTTTATAGATTTACTAGACTATACATTCAGTGATAGATTTATTAGTAAATGGAGATATAAGTACTCAGTATCGTTCATTAAGAAGTTTCAATATAAGCTACTGGACTCAATACAGAATAAGAAACCCATTAAAAAGAAAAGTTTATATGCTTACCTAACTAAGAAATGTAAGTACTCTGATGATCAAGTACAGGACTTCTTTGATACTATTGAGATTGAGATCTACTATCCGATGGTGATGTGATGTTTTGTGATACTATCAGCAACTCGAAACGAGAAACTTTCCGTCAGTGTAGGCTCAAGTATAAATATAACTATGTGAACCGTTACGAAGACACTGACCCT
>Ga0099849_1000222_pt1 | contig 25115 bp, 20 predicted proteins | sample CB_VirMetaG_4_FD_78177 | JGI IMG/M metagenome (GOLD analysis project Ga0099849, IMG submission 78177) | Freshwater to marine saline gradient viral communities from Chesapeake Bay - CB_1508_1M Viral MetaG | ecosystem: Environmental > Aquatic > Marine > Coastal | place: USA: Chesapeake Bay... | reverse complement strand
CCTCGTGGGACAGTTCCTCAACTGGCACAGTCAGGGTGTGGTTGTGGTAGTGTGGCACAGACGCGAGCAAGACGCTCCATCTGTTCAATCTTACTCTCTCCCTGATATACCATTTTCATGGATGTCATGGCAACCAGTACAAATAAGACATAAAGCATAGGATTTTTAGACATGATCAGAACAGAATCGATCGAACTTCAGCAGATAGTTCCTCATGAGACCAACGATCATTCAGATCCATGATGTCATCTTCGAAGTCCATCTCTTGACTGTCGAGCAATTCAAGCAATTTACGATCAAGCATAACATCATCGGTCGTGGAGTAGAAATTGAAAGCGTCGTTCATTGGTTTGCGTTGGTTACTTGGTTAGTCTAAGGTCAGTCGTTGCCCAAATACATGTATCCCAGACACTTTGCAAGGTGTCCTTCCAGGTCATAATCGTGGATGCCATGCCGATCTGCTGTATTCTTTACAATAGAAATCGGAGCACCCCACATCAAGTCAATCAGAAACTTAAGTTCTGCCTCACTGAGAGTAATGTCAACATGTTTCATGGTCATAGAAATTGAAGCACAGATGGTTTGAGTGGTTTAAGTATCTGCATAGCACTATAGGGTGTGGTATCCTGAATGTCAACCACATCTCCTACTTTGATTGAGTTGATAGGTGCGTAGTATTTTTTTGTTTTAGGTTTGTAGAATCCCCAGATGGATTTAACTTGCTCGGAAGTGTAACTAAATTGATAATGGTTAACAATCCAAATACGAACAACACCACGAGAGGGAGTGTCATATTCGTAAGAGTATCCTTTAGGCGGGACATGTGGAAAATCAATCATCAGCAGTACACGGGGGAGTAATCTTTGCCAGCATATGCTTCAGTGTTGAAATCAGTGACCTCAGCACCGTTGGCGAGATACTGACGGATGTCGTAGAGAGCGTCAGACTTGACACGAGTGGTGAAAGAAGTCATCTGAGAGAGTTCTTCAGTGGGGTGCCAGATGATACGCTTAACAAAACGCTTGCCACCAGCGACAGGGTAGAAGTCGATCTGAAGGGCAGAGGTTTGGAGTTGCATTGGTGTCTCTCGATTACCTTGTAATCATACAGCATGGAAAAGGGGTCTGACGACCCCCTGTGACACTTCTTCAACTGTCCCCGAGACACGGCACCACATCAATAGCACCTGTTACCTTCGGATCCTTCTCCAAATGTTTAATGAAATGTGCAATGTCATCCAGATCATACATCACAACTTGCTGTTGTGCAGAGTATCCTGGTTTCTTCAAACGCTTCCAGAGGATGCGGTAACGATTCATAGAGTAGATCCTTTGTTGAACTTAGCGATGTCACTCATGGTGATGTGTGCAGCATACTCATATGAGTTGGGTTTGTCAACTGGTTCGTCATCTAAATTAACTGGACGATGACCCATGATCAATTCCATCGCTGCAGTAGCATTTGCTTTACGCTTATCATGATATTTGATGATCTCGTTAATCTCATCCTTCAAATCATTATAGAACAGAAGGACACTAACTTCGTCATCCTCAAGATATTCATTAAGCGTGTCTGCTAGGCGATCTTTACGCTGTCGTGCATACTCTGCTTTCCAGTCAGTCATTAGTTAAACTCCTCATTACGGCGACGGTCAAGGTATTCTAGCACTTCAGAGCGCCATTCCATCAACTCATGGAAACATTCTTGGTTATGAGCACACTGGCGCAACTCTGGATCTGGTTTTAGGACACTCTCGTAGAAGAGACCAAGAGCATCTCTACGCTTATCGTGTTTCTGGTAATCCATGGTAGTCTAGCGTGGTAATACTATGTAAACGATAATAAACTAGATTTGGTGCGTTGTGCAGCAATCTTAATGTATTCTTCATCAATCTCGAACCCCATCCACTTACGATCCAGCGACTGCGCCACCAGGGCAGTGGTGCCTGACCCCAGAAAGGGGTCCAGGACCGTCTCTGATGCCTCTGTAGTGAGTTGGATGCAGTTGCGTACCAACTGCTCAGGGAAGGGGGCAGGATGCTGCTTCTGGCGGTCAGGTGGAATCACCCATACTTCACCACGATACTGTGGGTCAACAGCATCACGAAACACCTTGGGTTTCTTTTTACAGAACCAATAGATGTGTTCAGTGCATGGCACTAGAATATCATTGCGAATGTTAGGTGAGTTGCGTCTGTCCCAGATGATAAGTTGATACAGTTGTGCATCACTATGTGCAATGAAATCTGTAGGCAGGTAGCATCTATTCTTGTGTCGTCGTGGTTTGTGATTGAAGAAGATGCTACCATCATCTTTAATCACCCTATGACACTCATTCAAGAATGCTACCATCCATGCCTGATACTCTTCCTCTGGCATATCATCACCGTAGGTAGAATAATCAATGTTAAACTTACCCCAGATCTGATTACCACGCTTAACATTACCAAGCAGACCTTTCTTGTTGTATGGAGGAGATGTGATGATACAATCAATAGAGTTGTCATCCAACTCACGCATACCTTCGATACAGTCTTTATTGATAATCATACAAACAGGTTGAGATGAATGTGCCAGAGAACATTATAGCGGTTGGATTTGGATTTTTTACCCTCACGCTGGAAGTGAAACAGAGTCTTACTACCAAGTTTGAGGTGTACACCCCCACTCAAGAATTTCCACTCTGCATCCTTAATCTTATCAAGGATCTCCTGATAGGTCAACTCATACTCTTGAGTTGGCATGTGGTTGTATACTACATGAGTAATGTCATCACCATTACGAATGATCAGATCAACAATCTTCTCTTTGTTGGCATCAAGGAATTGCTTGAATGCCTCTACCTGAGCAGGATCAATCTCTTTGATGGTGCGACGATCCTTACCATTGTAATCATACTCCGCGTTGCCACAGAAATGACGAATAAATGCAGCGGACAACCCAGTAATGCCTAGGGTTTCCATAAAATGTTTTTGTGTGGTTAGATGCACCTGGGTAGAAGTGCCGCTAGCATTCTTGATGCTCTTGCGAACATCACCACTCTGACCATCAATCTTAGTGCGTGATCCACCAACTTGAGTCAGTCCATGAGCATCACAGACTGCTTTCTCTTTGATGTCAGAGTATTCTTCGCGGATTTTGTAACCTTGTTCAGCAGTCAGTGGCATGTGAGTCAGCGGGAGTGGGTTCTTCTTTCTTGGGTTTGTTTTCTACTTTAGAATAGTCTAGTTCTGCACCGTATGCTGTATTGAATGCTACGCAAACGAATTTGAGTGCAGGATCTTCTTTGGGTTTAGGTTTGGCACCAGCAGCACGAAGTTGCCTCCATGTCATCACATCATCGTGAGGGCGTTGTGCTTTGTAAAATGGTTCCAGAGCAGCATACTCACGAACTGTGAGTGTGTGTCGAGGAGGGAGCGTGCCTTGTGTCATACTTCTAGCAGAGACAGTTGTTCGAATCGAATGTGGTCATCACAGGAATCATCATCCTGTAGGTCAATCATATCAGTGTCGGTGTGAGTGAGGAGTTTGCCGAAAAGAAAATCAACAAACTCAAGATCTTCTTTAGAAAACATTGGTCCAGCGATCGTGTTGAGCAAGAGTGATGCGTCCTTCATTCAACATGTTATCACACACATTGATAAAAACTTGGAACTTTTCTTCGCGGGTGAGGCAGTAGGGAACTGCCGTAGTCTTCACAACCTTGAGGATTTGTGCTTTAGTCATCATCAGGCGAGAGAAGTGTAGGTGTGGTCAGGATAGATGCCGTATTCTTCACAACGGCACTCGTAAGCAATACGCTTCAGCAACTCAATGTCGTATGATTCGATACTGTTGAGAATCTGGCGGCGAAGTTGCTTGGTTTCCGTGTTGTCAGTGATCATGGGTCGTTCCCTTGACTACCTTAGTAGTATAAGGGCAAAACCATCCCGCCTGGGGGTGGGATGGACAGTTCTCAAACTGGATTGACTTCCTCAATCTGAGTCACTGGCACCCTATGCTCACCTGCTACGAGATACCAATGCTCTCCATCTTCCTCACCAAGATACTTCAATTCATCTTCGGGGAATGAATTCTCTCTCAGCATCGCTTGGAGTTGCAAATGCATCAATTCACTTTTTGTAGGACTGTTCATTTTGTCTCAGCAATGTCCTACCACAGTAGCACAGGTACTAACCGTCTGTCAATGGTCTCGCTGTGTTCTGCCAAACAATATCACCATATGCATCTACAACATATGCATGAATGTAATGATCTTCATCAGGACAATACTCTGGTGATGGGAACCACGATCCAGCATTGAGTGAAGCAATTGTTTCATCTTCAAATCTAATTGTATTAAACAACCCCTGCTTCATGATGTCTAAAATGTAATCATCAATAAATTCAGAATAGAATGCATTAACCACATTCTTCTTTGCTTCGTCTAGTTGATTATATTTTGTGAGGTCAAAGTATACCAGCACACACTGATATCTCTGTGCATATGATGCAATCAAATCAAATAATTGTAGTTCGTTACCTTGTACAATCATGCTCCTGCTCCATCATCCATTTGATTTTCAAGGTTTTTAATAAAGTCTTCTAACCACTCTCTTCTTTCTGCTTTTTGTTCATCTGTGAGTTCAAGTTCAGTTGGTGCATCTTGTACTTGAGAACCATTCTGTACTTTATCATATTCTAGCAGCAGTCTGCTGAAATAATTACTCTCAGTAAGAGACTTCAGAACCAGATAGTTTGCAATCTTTTCTCTGAATAGTTTCAAATAATGTTTTCCAATAGGAAGATACTGAGTTTCAGTTGTCAAATATCCTTCACCAGGATAATCTACAGAATATACATTTTTATAAAAATCTGGAGAAATAGGAAATTTAGTAGATTCAGGATCTACAGAAAACTCAGTTTGATCAGTTAATTCTCTCAGTTTCTGTCTGTACACTGTGTATAGTTCTCTATCTTCAGCACCGAGTGGAGAATCAGATGCCAGTGCCCAGTCAGTTTCAGACAGCAGGAAGTTTCTTGCAAGTCTTAGACTGAATGGAGAAACTTCCTTCTGCTTTTGATACATGCGTGTGAGTTCTAGTTGGAACTCAGTGTTCTCAATAGAATCAATAAGATAATATGATTCTACTAGTTTATTCTTTAGTGCGAGACCTTCAGCAGCACCAAGTTGCTCCATCTCATAGTCAACCCATTCATATTCACCAGTCTTAAAGTTCTTCTTGAAGCGTCTACGCTTAGCATAATATGTTTCATTAGTAAACCAACTAAACATAATTAGTTTATCCTTGTCACTATCCCATAGAGGATACAAGAATGGTGCAATCTCATCCTTCCAGAGACTGTCAGGGATGGTCTTTGACATCCCATTATATGTAATTTCCTGCTGAACAGTGTCAAGTTGGACTTGCAACACAGGTATGTCAGATGAATTATACGTTGACATGTTGTTGAATATAGTCTCCAGATGTATTTAGAACGCTTTGATCAGATACTTACATAATCTGTATGGGTGAACCAATGGAATATCAAAGTCAGGATCAAGTGATGCCACTGGTTCAACCTTAGTAGTTGATTTCATTGTGAGTCTAGCATCAGTTGCACCGAGACCAGAACTGTATGTAATCGATGGACCAGTCTCACCCTGAACAGTATATGTTAGAGAGTCAATCGCTGGTTTTGAAATAGCACCAGCACTTGGTACGAATACCAGTTCAGTAACTTTCTCTTTCCACAGAATAATTTCAGCAATACCATAGTGGTCACTATTGAAATCATTATCATTTGCTCCAGATGCAACAGATCTGGGTTGTTCAATCTTAAACTTTGTACCAGTCTGTTTTGCAGCTGCAGGTAAAGCAACAGAATATGTATACCACTTAGTATCACCAGAAGCACCATCCCATGCCTGAGATACTGCAGGAACATCACCAATAATAGGATCAGTTCTAGTTGCATTTGGATTGACAATAGTATCAATCAACTGCCATGTTGTAGAACCAGACAACTGATAATATACTCTAAGTGTTTCTTCTGGTGTGTCACCACCATTTACACCATTACCTCTACAACATTTAATCGAGAAATAATTGACATTTGTACAGTCTGCACTAACTGTTTCAGCAAATCTAGTTTTATCTGTTTGAATACTTTGTCCACCAAACTTCAGATATCTTGTATATTGCTGCGAAGAGTTTGTTGTTAATGTCAAATCACTTACAGTTCCTGCTGCAGTATCAATTTGAGCATTAACAATAGTACCGCCAGCAGCACCATTCATGATATAAACATATGGTATTTCTTGGTATCCAGCACCACCACTTGCTAATGTAACACTGGTTACTGTGTTAGAACCAGAGAGTGTACATGTTGCTGTTGCTGCCGTTGTAGCACCACCGCCAACAATATAGACATCTGGAGTTGCAGTTGGTAGTTTAAAGTCACCTGCTGTTCCTTGACCAGAACCACTACTATAAACATCAATATCCCAGTCATCTGCTGTTGCAGATCCTTTTGTAATTACATCACCAACAGATACTGTAGTTATACCACCTTCATATCCAGTGATGACACCCAGAGCAACTTTTACATATCCACCACTACCACTAGATGTTGATCCACTACTAGAACCAGATGCAGACACACCAGAACCACCACTACCAACAACAACGGTTGCAGATGCAGGATTATCCATATCTTCCCATGGTGTGTTTCCATTCCAGGAACCACCGCCTCCACCGCCGCCTCCACCAGGAGTCCAGTAATCATTATTATATGATACAACTAACCTTACTTTACCTGTTGTTCTTCCTGATGTAGCCAGTGAACCATTAGTGAAGTAATCAGTTCTGTAAGAACTTACACCCGTTAGTCCACCGCCACCACCACCGTGACCACCATCAGCACCAGGACCACCACCAGGACCAGAAGAACCACCGCCGTTACCAATACCACCGAAGGTAAGACCGTTGACAGCACATCCGCCGCCACCGCCTCCGCCGCCACCACCGACGCAACCGTAGTAACCACCAGTACCACCAGCACCAGCACCTAGGGCAGATGTTGTTGACTGCAACCCTGCAGGGGGACCGTTACCATTGGCACCAGCACCGCCATCATATCCATCAGCACCAGCTCCACCGCCGCCACCAGCACCGATAACAGTTTGTGTTCCTCTTCTCAGAAGAGTTGATGCACCACCACCGCCGCCATCAGCATCAGCGTGACCTTCACCACCAGCACCGCCGCGACCTGAGTGAGATGCACTACCACCAGTTGGATTATCAGTAGTACCATCTACACCATTATATCCAATCTGGACATTCCAGTTTTGTTGTGTAAATGAACTGAGTTGATCAGATCTTAACTCAGCATATACTCTGCTACCATATGCACCTTGTCTGCCACCTCTAGCATTACCACCCTTTGCACCATGAACATAAAATGCAACTGATGTTGGGTTAGCAACTTGAGTCAGGTTAAAAGATCCATCACTAGTTAATTCTGTGTCTAGTGTTCCACTCTGTCCACCAACAAATACGTTTACACCATTGGTTCCTTGACCATATGGTGGATATCCAATGAGTCCGCCAATACCACCGCTACTTGGATTACTTGGATAATCTGCATATGGATATCCATTACCAGATGTACCATTTCCTCCGTTAGTTCCAGCAAGACCAGTGTTTTCACCCCCACCCTCTGTGCCATTTGTAACTGTAGTACCGCCAGCACCACCAATACCACCTTGAAGTCCACTAGATGCTCCACCTCTTTGTCCACCATTTGCAGTGAGATCGATCTTACTTCCATCACCAATTGTTAATCTACTAGCAGTTCCACTATTTCCTTGAATAGTTCCAGCAGCACCAGATCCACCACCACCAACAACAATATATTGTAAGGTTTTTGGATTACCAGTTATATTTGTAAAATTGATGCTGTAGTTACCAGGACTGGTAAATTCCCACTCATTAGAATAATCATAAACTGGTGTACCACCAGTTGTTATATTTCTACCGCCAATAATAGAGTTTGTGGAGAATCTTAGAAACTCTGGGTTTGGAATATATGTTTGGAACTCATATGATCCAGCACCATTTGCACCAGATGCAAGATAGTATTGATCATTCTCTGGTTCAGTAGGATCTTTAATACTACCATTGCCACCTGCACCACCAAGATAATCAAATACATCATAGGTTGCAACAGTATTATCTGTATTTGCAACTCTCAGTAGTCCATGCTTGTGTGTAAATACCTGACCTGTTGTTGGATACCATCTAGAAATTCTACCAGATCCAAGTTTATAATCTACAAGATATCTATCACCACTACTCTCTTTAATCCATTCTTCACCACCAGGAATACTGTGATACATGGTGTGGTTGTGTTGTGGAGCACCAGGAACTCTGGACTCTCTCATGGTAACAGTTACTGACTGAGATCCAATGATAGTACAACCAGTATTCTCAGTAACTTGTTCATATCCAGAGGTTACAATTCTACCCAGAGAGAAATAATCATCCTGAGATTCTTTAGCAAAATACCAGAATCCACCTGTAGTTCCTACACCCAATGTACTGTTGCCAGCATTAGGAGAGTTGTTACCAAATACAGGACCATTGCCAACGATTTTCTTTGCTTTTGTATCAGGAACTTTAAATGTTCCTAGATTAGGATCTCCCCACCATTCAAATACATTATTGGTGTTGATTCCTTGAATAGATCCAGTGGTAGAATTCCATCTAACTTCCACTTGAGCACCAGTTCCACCACCACCTGTTAAAGTGACAATAGGTGCAGATGTATATCCAGATCCACTGTTTGCTACACTAATTGAAGTGACAATACCGTTAGTAGTGTCAACACTAGCATATGCAACTGCCTGAACACCATTTGTTGCTTGCGGCGCAGTAATATTGACAATGGGTGCCGATGTGTATCCAGATCCACCATTAATTATATCAATTCCACTACTGGATGCACCACCATATTGAGTTCCGATAACAGCGTAGAGAGCAGGATAGTCTGCAATATTATATTCCGTTCCATCACAATACAAATATCCTTCATGTGTATATGCTGGATCATCACCAGTATTATAGGAATTTCCACTAGTTTCAGAAAGTTTTGGAAATGATCCACCTGCAGGGCGATAGTGATGATCAAATGAGTTTTGTGTGCTCTTTAAATTGGGCACAATAGCTCCCACTGGTGTGGTGTCCACCAGCATATCTGTTAAGAATCCCTGTCTTGCGTTTCTATAACTCTGTACCATTACTATTAGATCTTAATTAGGTATTCCATAACGATAAATGGAGCACATGCAGAATCAACAGATACTGATGCGTCTGCTCCGATAGTCATTGTTGTTACTAGATTTTCTGGTGGAACAACAATTGCTTGTGTTTTAACTTTATAATTGTGATCACCTCTTTCCAAATCAATTCTGTGGTTGTGACTTGTAGGATCAGTTCCAGCAGCAATTGTTAAATCAACTGTATCTGTAGAAACATTCTCAACATCTGTTGTAGCAGTTCCCTCTTTTACTGCAAAATTAGATTGCATTGGAAGAACATCATAAAGACTATTACCATTGAAATCAGTTGGAACTCCAGGGTATCCTTGATCATATGTTACAGGAACATCGATAGTATTCGTTGCAACTGTTGGGTTTCCAGAATACAAACAAGCACCAAATAAACCCCAAGTATTTTTATACTGTGCTGTCTCACCATCGATAGCACCCTCTAATGCACCACCATCAACGCTAAAAGAACTGTTAGTAATACATCCATATGTATAGGTAGATTCATTTGCTCCAAAAATACAACCACCCCAGTAAATGGTCTCTTGGAATCCAGAAACATTAACAGAAGTAGGTCCGCCACCATCGCCAGGACTCCATTTATGAATTGCCAGACAAGGTTCTGCACCACTTCCAGGTTCATTACTGGAATTTGTAGTTTCATCTAACCAATCTTGAATAGCGATAGTAGATGCATTTAGAAGTCCAGTTCTTCCTTCTGCCAATGGATTATCAGAATCCGTCTCAAGAACTCCCATGTTTCTAGCTCTAACAGCACCATGGAAGTGTGCATGTGGGTGAATTGCTGTTTCTTCTACACCTTCATTATCAGTATAGTGAGTGTCCCCAGCATAATTCCATCCAGGTCTTCCTCTAATAGCAATCTCTTGACTTGGTACAGTTATAGAACCAGAGTATGTGATTCTAACATCTGTACCAATAGCAGATGTTGCCTCAATACCAATTCCAGATCTGCTAATTTCATTACCAGCTGCGTTGGGAAGTCTGATGTTATTATAAACACCAGCGTTAGCACCAGATGTTGGTTCTGGATACTTAGAACCAAGATCTGGAACAACAAACTGGTTGTCAGTTACCGTATCAAACAGTTCTCCATCAATTGTTCTTCTAGCATACTTGGAAGCTTCGCCAGTTCCAAGAATTGCTGCTAGAGCAGGATAATCATCAGCAAAATATCGAGCTCCATCACATTTCAGATATCCAGCAGGCAAATTTCTTGCGTTAACAGCATCAGTTGGGTCGCCATCATATTGCACAGGCCAAATAATAATTTGACCCGTGAGGTTACCATACTTAGCTCTTTCTTTTGAGTAAAATGCAGGCATTAGTACGCTTTGATGATGAATGTCATAGTGACACTAGGTTGTGTAGTATCACATGTAATATTTAGAGCATCTTCTAGACTATCTGCCGAAAGTGATGATCCATCTGCATCATTTGCTGTGTGTGATGGTGGACTTGCCATCGATCCAATAGTCTGAGAAATTTCAAAACTTCCGTGGTTGTGTGATCTAAATGTTTGCTCCGTTGGATCTTTACCATCTGCGGCAGTGTTAAGAGAACCTGGCCAGGATCCATGTCTAAATGCAACATCAATTGTTCCAGAATTTTTAGCAGGAAGATTCAATGTGATTTGATAAATTGGTGCTGCTTCTGTACCAACATTTTCGACAACTTGAACCATTGTTCCTTCACGGAAGTAGTGATATTTGTTGTCAAGTATAACAGTGGTGACATACATTAAAGGAGTGATCCTATCATACTGATACCAACTCTCTCCACCAACTGTATACAGTCTTCTAATATCTGTGCCAGCTGGTAATGTGATCGTAGAACTTTCAGCAGTTAGGGTTACACCAGACACAGAGAATACTGGTGCTGTCTCTGGGTTATCGACCAGACCATCTGCTCTAATTGGAGATCCAGTATTATATCCAAAGAAATTTGGTCTGGATCTAGTTTCCATTGGTCTTGGAAAATATCCAGTGTGAGCAGGTGTTTTGTGTGTATCAACTGGTACAGTATCAATGATTTGATCAGTATTGCCGCGGCCAAAAATTGTTTGTGTATATGTTTGAGATGCTTGACCAGTACCACCACCCAACTGTTCTCTATCTGTTGTTGTCCAGTTATCTTCACCAGCAGGGACAAATCCCCAATAATTTTTTCCAGAACTATCGTTAATAAATTCCTGAAAGTAATCACATCGTGGAAGTGTGTGCTCTTTGAATGCATCACCATAGAATGTACAAACCATAGCACCCTGTTGCCAAGATGTTGGTTCAGCGTCTGCATTTTCACAAGTGTTTGGACCTTCAGTTTGATTACATAGACCAGTAGATGCTTCACCAGTCATATTAATGCCAGCATCAGTTCTGAATGTCATAGGTCCAGAAGCATTTGGGTTTACAGACCCAAGTGAATCACTGTGACCATGAGATGGCATATGGTTGATGCCTAGCTTTCTGTTGAGGGTGTGTACTGTCTCAAGAAAATCTGGTGCTGTTAGTGTAATGTTATCAAATTTAAAATATAAATTACCAGCTAAGTTGAGATTGAAATCAATATCAGCAGTTGCCTGATATGTTGTGTTAATAGAGACAGTCTCACCGAAGTCAACAATTAGATCACCAAGTGTATTTCCTTCTGTGTCATATGCAGCATTGGCAGGATCACTTTGACCCATTTGATATGTCGGATCATCTAGATATGATCTTTCGAGATCCATCAACACACCATTAGACAACTGTGGTAATTTAAATGTTGCTTCAGTTCCAACATATGGAAACTCAATATAGTTTCCACCGTTATCAGTCATAGTACCACCATATCCATCACCAAGTGCTGCCGCCAATAATGGATAATCTTCAGCTCTTAGTGTCTGTCCAGTACATGTAATCCAACCTTTAGGGATATTGGACTCTAAGAATCCAGTACCCCCGTCTCCTCCCCAGGGCATGATGGTGCCAATTTTGGCAGCCCTCATGGTCTTTAGTGAATCGTATCTTACTGTCATCTTTCTTAGATCAGAGTTCCATCAACCACCAACCGCGCAGTGATGGTGGAATAGTTCTTGCGTTAGGAGATCCTTCAATGTCAGTTGCGCCAGCATATACAAGACCGAACGATGCGTTTCTGGACTGAATAACCAGTTCTCCAGAATCCCATGCGGTGGTCAGTGTTTGACCAGAACCAGCACCAACTCTAGATCCAGTGCTATCACCTTGAATTGGAGTAGCAATGTTATTAATCTTCAGTGCTCTGATGATCAAGCTAGTGTTGTATGTCAGGTTACCACTGAGTTCAATGAATCTAATCATGTCACCTGTCTGTGCATTATCTGGTAGATAGAGAACCATGTTGCTACCAGAAGAAGCATTGACTAGATAGTTGTTATTGACTTGTAGTGCATTATCTTGCTGCTGACCAATACCAGTTGTAGGATCAAATGCAACATAGGTCTGTCTTCTACCACCGTTACCTGTCCAGTATTTCTCAATGCCGAACGAATCGATAGCGTTGTTGTGATAGATTCTAAAGTCTTTAGCACCCTCAGTACCACCCTGACCAGCAGATCCTAGGTTATCAATGTGGAACATGACTTGAGATGCGCTCTCATCCTCACGAACCTCACCCTTCTGATAGAAGGTCTGACCCATCGAAAGATTTCCTTCGCGGTTAGTAACACGGAAAGATTCTTCAGTAGAGCAAATGCCATTCATCTGGCAATCATCATAATAAACTCTGAGGTCACCGTAGAATGTACCACCACCCTTGAGTGTTAGTCCATTAGTTCCAGTTGTTGGATCTTCAATAGAACCATCACCAGCGTGACCGTCATCGTTAGCGATAGAAAGAACCAGAGTCTTACCATCAGAACCATACATTCTGAAGGCACCACTGTATACAGTCAGATCATCATAGATCTTTGTCTTACCACCATTGAACAGTTTGACTGGTTCAGTTGCAAGTGTATTGGGGTATCTAATCTGCTTAGGTAGTTTGATAGCATAGAAGATATCGAGAGAACCATCAACACTATCAGCAACGAAGAATTCGGTGCCGATTCTCATCATCGTGAAGTAATCTAGTTTTGGAGAAATTAGATCAGCATTACGCAGAGTAAGTTCTAGTCTGATGTCACTGGTGTTAGGAGTGCGTGCTCTGCGTGCAGCAGCACGCTCACTTTGTGTACCAGGAAGATCATGTAGAAGAGTTGTTGTTTCAGCATACTTCTCAAGTTTGACAACCTGAGTTCCACCAGAAAAGTCTTGTGCAGTTGTACCTTCAACACCTCTACCACCACTGGGGTATCCTGCATTTGAACCAGTTGGCAGAATCAGATCGCCATTCAGTTCATAAGGATTATCTGTGATTTGAATGATTTCAATCTGAGATCCAGTTACATAGATAGCAACCAGATCGCCAACCATAAATGCATCTAGATTGGATTGAATCTTAATGTTGGTATCTGCTGCAACAATAGCACCATCCAGAGTGGTAACAGGACCATCAGATAGTTCAGACTGAGGATCAAATCTATAGACAACACACTCATCAACATCAGCAGTATATGCAGCAGGCGATGTACCAAACTGTTCTGCTAGGAAGAATACAGTACCGTGATTATTACCGATATTTGTATCACCTGTGCAAGTATCAACTTCAAATGTGGTGACAGGGTTTTCTGCACCATTTGTAATGGTTAGTTTATTATTTGTAGTAGAGTTCTGGAATGGTGTGGTGCAAGATCCATTGAGCAGTAGTCCACCCTTGATCTCAACATCACCCTTAGAATCAATCTTACCAGTTGTAGAATCTACCTCAAATACAACTTCCTCATTATCTGTGTCACAACCATTAACAATTTTGAGTTTCTTAGCAACTAGATCAAGAAGAGTATTAACCTTGAATACTTCACCCTGGTCATCAACACCATCACCTGCAGGTGTACCATCCTCACGATCAACGATGATGTAATCACCGATGTCAATGCTGCCACCAAATTGAGACAGATAGATATTTTCTTCAGTTCCTGCGCCATCAATGTATGTGGTAGTCCAAGTAGCATCAAACTGAACATTACACTTGTAGATAGGTGTATTGTCATTGTGATCGCTTCTAATCTGAGTGAATGTACCAAATGGTTTTCTCTCAACAATGATGTAGTATGGAGCAACATTAATTCTAGGTGTGCTTACAACACGAACGAATTCAGGATGCTTAATTCCGCCACTATCATCAGTATCAATCAGTAGGATATCATTCTCAGTGAAGTATGGATTGCCTTGAGCATCATATGGACGATTCTTAATTGGTAGATAGTATTCGCTACCAGTTAGAGCAGGTAGAACCTGAGGTTCAATCAGTGGTGTGCCACCGATAGTGGTGACCTCGTTCTGGAATACAGAACCACCCCAATCACCAGTACCAGCAGTATCAACTTCGTTGTAAACCTGATCAGTTTCTAGAACTCTCAGAACATCGATGATGTCCGTATTAGCATTGAATAGGTTGTTGCCAAGATCGCCAGTGTTGTGTGCAAATGCAACCGAACCCATTTGTGCTCTGAAAGCAGTGAAGGAGTACGATGCAAATCCACCACATAGTGTGATATCAGCGTTAAATCTAGCAGTAGAATCAACAACTAGGTTGTTTCTAATTTTAGTTGTACCACCCTGACCTGCAATGTTGATCTCAGATGCGTTAGTTGCAAACTGTAGTTTAACAGTAGCAGAGTTGCCAGAGAAGAATTCAACTTCACCTGCAGTAGATGTCAACCTAACGGTGTCATTCAGTCCGCGTCTGGTGCCAAGTTGCATGTCACCAGATACCTTCAGAGACTTAGTATCAATCTGAGTGAATGATAAAGACTCGTTGTTGTTGTATGCACCACCAATGGTGATCTTCGAGATGTTAGTTGATGTATCTGGTGTATTGCCAATCCAGATATTGCTGTGCAGGGATGAATTGCCAACATAGATGAACTGATCATCTGTACTGGTATTCAGAATATTTGCTGTTCCAGCATAATTAGCAAGGTTTAAAGTACCAGCAAAAGTAGAATCAGTTACTAGGTTGAAGATACCAGATGTGATGTCTGTTCTAACTTCAGCAGTGTTAGCACCACCGCCACCATTAACTTCAATATCCTGTTGGAATCTAGCATCATCAGTGAATCTAGATAGTCCATCAACAACCAGTGCTCTGTCTAGTTCAGCATTGGTTACATTGATACCAACACGACCATTATCAGCAGTAGAGACACGCAGAGTTGCCTCATTTGCTGGGTTGTATGCATCGCCACCGACCATAAGTGCATCGGTGCGGTCTTGTAGAGTTCTCTGTGCAAAGATAGAATGTGAACCGTAGTCAGTTACCTTCTTACCAGAGATGAATGCTGTACCAACAACATCCAAGTTTGCACGAGGCTCAGTATTAGCATCGGTGTAATTAGTTTCGTAAGAATCTCTATCAGATCTTGCGACGGTGTTAACACCGAGTCTGTAATCACCGATGCTAGCAGTCCAAGTTCTCAGTGCTTCAGCGCCAATGACACCAAATTCTTTCCAGTTGGAGTTAGAGAACTCAAGTCTTACATTTGCATTTGCTGTGACTTCATCTGCCCAGAGTCTGGGGTTATCACCCTGAACACTGTTCTTGACAGAAGTAATAGCAAACTGTACTGTATTTGCTCCACCATTAAATCCGTTAGCAATAACTTGCCAGGTTCCATCCAATTGGCTATCGGTCATGCCACTGATTCTGATCTCAGAACCATCTGTGATGCCGATTAGATCGTTAGTTAGAGATCCTGCCCACTCAAGAGTAACAATGTTAGTATTGTTAAATGTGAGGGAGTAGATGTTCAGGTTGCCAACTTCAGTGAAGAAGTTTGCATAGATCCAACCAAGAGATGCACTCTGACCGACAGACTCACCCTTGAGCAACATGTCTCCTGCGAATGGAGAACCAGCAGAACCATACTGTACAATCTGTGCAGCATTGAATGCTCCTGTCTGATCAGGAGTCATGTTCGATGGTGATGTACCAACGATATGTGTCTGGATCTTATAAGGTTGACCGTCTCTGCGACTATTGAACTGGAAAATTGCCGCAGAAATTTTATTGCGTGCAATGACAATATCGCCTTCAGTTTCGGTATTTCTCAACCATGCAGATCTATCAAGAGATCCATCATCAATAGCAGGATCAACGAACGAAGAGATCGTTAGTGCGTGCTCTCTTACACTACCAAGAACATTAATTAGAACTGGGGAGTTGAATGTGCTGCGACGATCCTGTGCTTCACCACCATTGACGGTGATGTATTCATTGAATGTAACAGGTGTGTCGAAGGTGGTAACGAGGTTACCTAGTGTCTCGTCATCATCGGCAGAATCAACCAACTGTGCAGACTCTAGGAACTCTTCCTGACCAGTGATAGCATCGATCTTACGGTTACCAATGTAGAGGTCACCATTGGAGTTTAGACCAGTGTAGAATACAATACCACCGTCTTGCTTCTTAGACTGTGCATAGAAGTCTTGTGTCGCTGTTAGAACGACTTCCTGACGCGCTGGGAGACCTGTGGAGTAGTTACCAGGACCGAAACCAAGGTATTCAAATGTGTGGTTACCAGCACGAGCAATAGATGGTCTACGAAGTTCGATGTAGTATTTCTGATCAGAAACAACTGTGCTGTCACCAGCAATGGGGATAGTTCTGTCTTCAGATCCAGATGCTGCATTACCCTTCTGTGCAATGAGTCTGTTATCAACAGTAGAACTTACTTGAGTATAGCTATTGTTGCTAAATGCTGGTGTGTTGAGGAGGTCAACCATTGCCTCCTTAGTCATCGAACCCTTAAAGTCGTTGACTCTTACCAAACCATGTACATAGTTGTCAGCAGCAGAGTATGTCTGTGGTGGATCAACTAATGTAGCATCCAGTTGCTTATACCACAGAGGATCGTTCTTATAGTTAAGAGGATATAGTTTGCTGATAGGTTGAGAGAACTTCAGATTACGGAAGTTGCCTAGGTTACCAGCACCTTGTGGCAGTGGAGAAATATTACCACGAACTGCGGTTAGATAGTAGATACCATCTTGCTGACCGAAGATACGACGCTGAATCTCTTCAACATCAAAGATGTAGAAGGTATCATCAATAACGCCAGTGTCCTTGACAGACTCGATGTAGTATTGAATACCAGCATCGTCTTCAACAATATCACCAGGAGTAACAGTGTATACTGGAGCACCATTCTGTCTGTAATAGTATTCTGGATATCCTTTAGCGATTAGATCTTTGATGTAGAGAGACTTACCAAAGTCTTGGTCTGCTAGTAGATCGGAGAATGCAGCACCTTGAGCAACTCTGATGTTCTCAATGTCACTGTAATCAAGGTCACCAACTACGCCCTTGAGGATCATATACCAGTCAGATGTTCCAGGAACATTTGTAATAGCATGTAGATAACCATAACCAGAAGAATTACCAAACCACTCAACACGGTTAACTGCATCAGAAGACTGAGTTCTATCAGCAACAAAGTTGCCACCCTGTGGTGCGGTAACCTTGATTGTAGTGAATGTCTCATTGATGAGAGCAGTGTTAGTGATCTCAGGGTTAATAACTGTCAGTTCTAGATAGTCATTACCATCTGTTGCATCAGTAAAATATCTACCAGACTCAATAGTCATGGAGACATAGTTCTGTGTCTGAATGACCTTAGCATATTGTGTGCTACCGATCAAATCCTTTCTGTAAGGATCATATGCTACCTCATCATTAAGGCTGAGGTTGATAAAATCTTCCTTAGTATATCCGATTGCTTCATTTGCCTGTACAGGGTTGAAGAATCTTGCCTTAGTTACAGTACCAGTTACTGGTTTCAGTACCAGTTTTTGTGGTACTAGTTTTCTAGTTTCGTCAGTTCTAGTCTTAATGATGAATCCATTGATGGGATCACGGACAGACTGAAGATACTTAGGAATAACATAACGCAAACGATAGATTCTGTCAAGTGCATCACGCTCATCCTTAACACGCTCAAAGTAAGAGTCGTTTGTCTTATCAATACCGTCAGCATATTCTCTGAGTCGTGGAATGATCTGATCAGTGCCGTTGTCATTTTCGACCTGTAGATACCACTTACCATAAATCGCTGGAGCAGTACCAGGATTCTGATAAGATGGATCAAACTTCATAGGCGACTCGCGCTTGTTAGCGAAGACGCTGAAGTCATATGTTCCAGGTTGGAATGTGATTGGATTTACACCCGCTTCAGCGTCGCCCTTTGTCTTGTGAATTGTAAATACTTTTTCGTTGATGTAACGAGCAAAGAAGAATACATTGTTCAGAATTCTACCATTGCCATCAGCAACAGTTGGATCAGAAGCAAATGCAGATCCTACTAGAGGAAGAGCACCGCCTTCATTTTCTCTGAAGAATACTGTGTGACCTTCGATGTTTGCAAATGGTACATCAAAGATGTGTGGTACATCTGTTCTAATGTTAGTGTTGCTAACTCCATCAAGTACACAAGAATACTGGTGGAGGTCATAGTTATCATCAAGAACGAAGTTATAGATATCGATCTCAATATCAGGATTGATATCCTCAACCTCAGCAGAGTGGATGTAGATACCAGCAGCAGCATTCTCTTTGCTGCTTGCAAGCATAATCTTGGTTTGATCGGAACCATCAAATGCACCAACAGAAGAATAATCTTCTGGTTTAGTTTGTCTGCCAGGAGCAATTACATAATACTTCTCATTGGTTTCGAAACCATTTGGCAGACGAATAAGACGCTTGTCAACATCTACATACTGGTTGGTTACAGTGTCATAGCGTGGGCGAGGTACAAGTCTAACTGCTGTTCCCGTCTCTAGATTGTGTGGATTAGCACCATTATTGTTCAGTGTCCAAACTGTTGCTCTGGAAGCAAGTTCAGTTGTCAACTGAGATGGTTCGTTACGAGCAACAGATCCCAGACCAGTCTGAATAATGGTAGAGATGTTAGCAAAATACTGACGGATAGTAGATGCCTGGTCAACACACTCAGGATATGTGGTATGCTGAGTGATTGTCTCATCAACAGTAGGAACAGTACCGCTGTATACACCAGTATCTAGTGTGAAGTACAGATAAGCATTTGTGCTGGTGGAATTAGCATTAATCGATGGACCAAACTCCAGACCGAGAGGAACTGGATCTCTGCTAACACTATCAATGAATCCAGGATTCTGGATAGTATCAGTTAGAATCTTGAATAGAGTTGTGATAGTCGATGCAACATTCTGACAGGAGCCATTAGAGACTGTGCGATCAATAGAAGATAGAGATGCTGGGTTAGATACAGCATCCTCAACAATCTTGAACAGTGTATTGATTGTAGTTCTAACATCTTCACAAGAACCAACAGAAGGAGTCTTAACAATGTTATAGAGATTAGTATTGCCAGCAATAACATCAGTTACAAACTGAGTCAAAGTATTGATAGCAGACCTAGTATCTTCACAGGAACCAACTGAAACAGTTCTAGTTACAAGTGCGAGAGATGCATTGTTAGCAACTGCATTAGTGACGATAGTAGTCAGAGTTGTAATAGTAGATCTTACATCCTCACAAGATCCCTGAGAGAATGTACGAGGTACACTGTATAGAGTGGTTGGAGTTGTAACAGTGTTGGTAAGAAGCAGGATCAAAGATGTGATTGCTGCTGCTTCATTCTGACATGTGGGGTTAGTAGTATCAACAGTGATGGTGAGATCCTTAACCTGGGTTAGAGTTGTATAACCACCAACAGTAACATCAATGTTTCTCATGACTTCAATCATGATGTCACGAGCATGATTAAATGCCTGTACAGTCTGTAGTTCTTCGTTTATAACATGAGCACCAGTTGCATACAGGTTTGCAGCATCCCAAGTTCTGTCATTACCACCATATGCTAGGTTATGTGCAACAACTTCGATAACATCCATGATGTCATCTGTGCAGTTCTGAGTGCCACCAGGGACAGCAAATCCCGTGTTCGCTGTTAGCATTCTACCAACAGCAATCTCTGCGATAAACTGTTTGTTAGCAAGAATTAGATTCTTAGCATCTGCTGCCTTGTCATTGACAGGAGTTGGTTCGTTGTAGGTGATTGTCTCATCCTTAACTTGAGTTAGACCATGAGAACCCATAACCAGGACGGATTCGTTTCTCATGATCTGAACCATCAGATCTCTAGCAGCTTCAAAACACTGATTAGTTTGATTCTCTTCATTGGCAACATGAGCACCCTGTACATATAGGTTTGCCATGTCCCAGGTACGATCATTACCACCATATGCAGTGTTGTAGGTTACTTCCTCAACAAAGTCCATGATGTCATCGATGCAATCCTGTGGATTACCAGTTGGACTGGTGAAACCAGGATTCTGTGCGAGCATTCTATCATATGCTTCAGCACCAATGAATGCCTTATTCTGCAGGATTAGATCACGAGCATCACCACCACGATCGGTTACAGGATCAGGGAGGTCGTAGGTGATACTTTGATCGAAGGTTTGAGTTAGACCATGAGATCCTACAACTAGGATTCTCTGGTTCCTCATTGCCTCAACCATCATGTCACGGGCATGATTGAAACACTCAATAGTTTCAGTCTCTTCACCAGCAACATGAGCACCCTGTACATAGAGATCTGCCATTTCCCAGACTCTATCGTTACCACCGTATGCTAGGTTGTAAGATACTTCTTCGATAAAATCAGCAATGTCATCGATGCAATCCTGTGGATTACCAGTTGGAGTGGTGAAACCAGGGTTGGCTGCTAGCATTCTAGCATATGCCTCATTAGCAATGAGGTTCTTGTTAGCAACGATTACATTTCGTGCATCACCACCACGATCAGTTACAGAGTCGGGCTCTTCATAGATAATAGTATTGTCGGTTGTTTGTGTCAGTCCATGAGATCCAGTAATTAGAATTCTCTGGTTTCTCATAGCTTGAGCAGCCATGATCTTTGCCTGATCAAAGACATACAGAGTCTCTAATTCCTCACCAGATACATGTGCTCCAGTGACATAGGAATATGCTGCATCCCAAGTCTTATCGTTGCCACCGTATGCAGTGTTGTCTGCAACAGCTTCTAGTAGATCAACTACATCATCGATGCAGTTCTGATTACCACCAGGAATAGAGAATGCAGGATACTTTTGCAGCATTCTTTCAACTGCTTCATTTGCAATCAAATTCTTATTAGCAAGAATAAGATCACGAGCATCACCATTACGGTCATTTACCAGTTCTGGTTGCTCATAAATGATGGTTAAATCTTTCTGCTGTGTTAAACCATGTGTGCCGAATACAAATACATCTTCGTTACGCATGACCTGAATTGCCATGTCTCTGGCATATTCAAACACACGGACAGATTCTGCCTCTTCACCAGCAATGTGTGCGCCAGTTTCATACAGATATGCTGCATCCCAAACTGCTTCGTTACCACCATAAGCAGTATTCTCAGCAACTGCTTCCAGGACATCGACAACATCATCGATGCAATTCTGATCTCCGTTTGGAACAGAGAATCCAGGGAAGTCAAGATGCATTCTCGCCACTGCCTCAGCAGCGATAAAGTTTTTGTTAGCGAGAATTTGATTGCGGGCATCACCATTGCGATCTGCAACTAGTTTCTTAGTAGAATAAGTTGCCTTCTGACCTAGTTCGATCTCAGTAGCACTAACAACACGCTTAACATATGTGTCGTTAGGAATAACTGGAGATGCAGGGCGAGTTGCACCATTGTTTAGCTTACCATCAGTGAACTGAGAGGGATCGTAGTCAGCGACTACCATACCCTGAACGACACCAGAGGTATCACCGATGTCTACAATTGCAGAAGATGCAGTTGTAGACGCTCCTGTACGCAGATAGGAGAAATTACGCATTGCTGCGATTGCCAAGTCTCTAGCATAGTCATAACCTTCTAGAGTTTCTGTTAGTTCACCCGTGATATAGGACAGACTGTTGCCAACATAATATGCTTCTGCTGCTTGAATGGTATTGATATTGCCACCAAGTCTCAAGTCTTGTACAGTAGCATCAATTAGATAACCGATGTCACGACGGCACTTCTCAATAGTAATGCCTTGCTTGTCTAACAGGTATGGATACTTGTTAGTGATATAACCATATGCTTCTTCAGCAATAAAGGTTTTGTTGTCTTCGATTCTATCTGCAGCGTCAAGATTCTTATGGTTGATGGTGACGCCAGCTGGGTTTAGAATATCTGCAGATGCAGTAAACTTCTTAAATCCATTTGGAGATAAAGTTGCTTCGAAGATATTGCTGCCGCCAGCAGTTCTAGGAATCAGTTTAACATATAGTTTTTCGTCAGATCTAGCACCAAGTCTGAATCCATCAATAGATGCAGCAGGACGAACACTAGGATCGTAACCCTCGTCGTCACCAAGATAGATCTTAGTCTGATCAGTTGCAGTGTTGCGGTTCTTTGTCGCAGGAATATCAAGAGTATAGTATGCAGAACGCTTGATATTGCCAGAGGTTGTATCAACAACTTGTGGTGGAATGATGTCGGTGACATAACCACCCTTATCCTGACTGAATGCAAATCCTTTATGACCGATTGCGTGCAGAGAGGTGTTACCGAAGTTAGAGTTAGAGTTGGTGATCGACATGTCACCACCACTTTCCATCAGGAAGTGATCAGCGAAACCAACAGCGAAGATCGAAACGTTCTGAATGAATGCATCTTCAGATGCACGGACATGGAAGTTTCTCCAGTCATCCTTCCAGTATGCATCACCCTTGGTGTGGTAAGGAACAGTTGCAAATGCGTCTGCTAGAGATGCTTGGTTCCAAGTATTGGTATATTCGTCGTAACGGATGAATGCACGGTCATCCTTCTGCAGAGACACACCAGTGTACTGCGCGATAACCATCGACTTAAAGCCTGTTGCCTTAAGACCGTTTGCCCAGATACCACAAATACCCCAGGTAGAACGGATGGAGCAGTTGAAGACATATGGAGATGCAGACTCAACAGAGTCAACCTCTGCCTTAACAATAGCGTTAGCACTTAAACCATTCTGTGCTGTATAGGTTGTGCCGCTAACGAGACTTGCACCAGTTCCAAGAGCAGCAACAGTTCCAGGAATCTTATAGGTAAACTTACGCTGATCTACAAGGTCAATGCTATCAATAGCAAATGCACCGTTAAGTTGATCATCTAGACCGTTGTTCTCAATAGCAACGAACTGGTTCTTAAAGTAACCATGGTTGACTTTAGAAGTAACCTCAACACTGATAGTACCAGCAGGACTGGAGTCTGTCAGTTTGATACTCTCAATAGAGCGGAAGTCGGATAGAGGACCAACAATTCTGGTTTCTTGAATTCTATCACTGAATTCACCAGGATCGTCAATTGTTGGTTGATATTGCGAAAATGCCTTAGCAATCTTTTGATAGTACAGACCTAGTTCTTCTTTGTCTGCATATTCAAAGACAGTTAGTTTGTGGTGAGAGAAGTTTGGTACTGCCTTTGCAGTCCAATCACCATTCTGATAGTAGACTTTACCGATACCATCTGTCTTGTCATACAGTGGAGATGCTGGTTCTAGGTCACCGTCCTTAATAGTGAACTGCCAGAAGTAGCAACCACCAGTTACATTAAAGATAGCAGATCTTTTTTCAAGTCTATCTGCAGGATCAGGAACATACAGAGGACGAACAACAGTTCTACGAAGGTCATAACCAACGAGGGATGAACCTCTAGGTAGGATAGCACCACCCTCAGTGTTGTTGAAAAGATATAATACGTTATTAGGATCAGAAATATCCAAGTTGGACTTATCGGTCCATAGATTCATCGCCTGATCAAAGGCGAAAGGATCGATACCATTAGTGTCTTGGATGCCAGGGCGGTTATCAATATAGTGATTACCAGGCATCAGCATGATGCTGAACTGATCGAATCGATCGTTGTCAGGACCAGGCAGATATGAATACCTAGCAACTTCTAAGAAAGCACGCTGAATAGACTTGAATGGTCTAATTGGGGAGTTACCCCTATTGTTCAGTTCATCTGTAGCGTTAAAGTCGTCTGGAGACACATACAGATACTTACCAGTCTTAGAACTGATAAGATTATCAAGCCTAGTCAAAGCCATATTTCCAACCGCGTATGGTATAGTTCCGATCTCAGATTATTTATACCATTTAAACTCCCCTTCCTGGGATCGAACCAGGGACCAAACGATTAACAGTCGTTCGCTCTACCGCTGAGCTAAAGAGGAATGTATGAAGGGCGCTGTTTCTAAAATACAGACCTTTGGTATTCCCTTCAATGGAGAATAGGAGACTCGAACTCCTGACAGCCTGCTTGCAAAGCAGGTGCTCTACCAACTGAGCTAATTCCCCAAAAGGGGCATTCCACCCCTAATGAGTCATTTGGTTAAGAAGGATGACTTATCCCCCATCTCCCCTTCAGGCAGCAACGGTGCTGCGGGAGAATGCAACGATGTTATTCGCTGCGGTGTCAGATGTGTTTGCATCTATTGGGTGCTTATCCAAGCAGGTTTCAGTCACGCTCCTTATACCCCGTCGAAACCATGGCACCCCCTCGCATGGAGGTGAGGGGAATCGAACCCCTGTCCGAAATGTAGGTGGCGTCACCTATTCTCTCAAAAGAGAGAAAGCCACAAGTCGGACTTGAACCGACGACCTACGGTTTACAAAACCGTTGCTCTATCCAGCTGAGCTATAGT
>Ga0099849_1000221_pt1 | contig 25127 bp, 26 predicted proteins | sample CB_VirMetaG_4_FD_78177 | JGI IMG/M metagenome (GOLD analysis project Ga0099849, IMG submission 78177) | Freshwater to marine saline gradient viral communities from Chesapeake Bay - CB_1508_1M Viral MetaG | ecosystem: Environmental > Aquatic > Marine > Coastal | place: USA: Chesapeake Bay... | reverse complement strand
GGGCTCTTAAGGAACTCCTCAACAGTCATGTCAGGGGGCATTACACCAGCCTCTTGGGCTTCCTGTAGTCGTGCAGGACCAAACTGTAGTCTCCCGTAGTGGCCTGTAGTGACAAGTTCACCACCAACAACACCGTCTGATCCATCTACATAGTTACGGCTGTTCCAAGAAAAAGCATTGCCGCCTCTCGCCTCTGTCGTAATAAGGCTTGATACTGTGGCTTGGATAAGATTGCTTACTGGAGCAGCCTTCTGACCATCGCTGTAGATGTTGATGTCAAAAGTACCCTCTTCACGCAATCGCCGTTGGCTCTTTTGACCCTGTATCTGAGCTTGCATCTCCGAGGGAGGCATGCCTTTAAGGGCTTCGAGAGCTTCGGCTTTGTCCGTGTCTACTTCCCCACTGTTTTGAGCAGCTTTGGCCTCCTCGATTTCTACATCAGTGACCTCAGATGCATCAACACCTTTGGCTTCTGCAATAGCCTGTCGTACACCGTTGGCCCACTCTTCGCCGGTTGTGTCGGCCATAATGGCTTTTGTGACAGCTTCGTTGAAGTAGATAGATGTTTCCTCGCCACCTTGCATCTTCTCAAGGTAAGCCTCTTCACCAATCTCGTTGATCTCTTCCACAACCTTGTTGATCTGATCTTCCGAGAATCCTTTACCCTTGAGGAAGTTTGTGGCGAAGTCAGTGAAAGAAACCTCTTCAACCGCCTGCCCACGAGAGGGTGTACCGCCCATGGTCACTGAGGGTTCTGTAGTAGCGGCCTCAGGATCTTCTTCTTCCACTACTGGGGCAGCAGGATTGACCGCAGTTCTTAGACCTCCCCACTGATTGAGACCTTTCTCGGCACGACGGATGGCCTTTAGACCCATCATGTTGCTGTCGTTACCCAAGATCCGATCTTTAACAAAATCTTGGAAAGCATAAAGACCGGGGATATCTTGTCCCTTTAGAGCGTTGAAGTTGTCTTCTACAGCGGCCATCCAGTCAATAGCACCGCTCTCATCACGGTACGCCTTGCCTACTGCCGGTACAAAGTTTGCCTCATTATACCTGTCTCCAGCTACAAGTTGATATGCTTTCAACAAGGACCGCTCATTGATTGAGACATTGTTGTCTTCATCAACACTTAGAAGAGGAACCCCTATTGCGCCCATGCCCATCTGTACGTTAGGAGAGCCACCACCAGGTTTTATGTTGTCTTGGAGTCCACCGGCACGTTGGTTGGTTTGTTTTATAGCGTCATTGATGACAGCCCTACCAAGGTTTTCCTGCGTTTCAATGATCCTATTGACACCCTCAAGGTCACCACTTTCTGCCTCATGCTTGAGCGAATCTTGTATTTCCCCTTCGAGAATGTCTACAAAGTTTTTGCTCTGCTCTGCTTTGGCAAAAGCTACAGAAAGTGCTACCTTACCGACAGTAGCCGCAGAATTAGCCTCCCTGTCTTGTACAACGGGAGTTCCATCTGGCGTCTGGTTTGTAGTACCGTCCTTTTGTGTTCCATCTACGTTTCTGTCATACTTATTCAGAAAATCTATAGACGCTTTAGCGGTTTCAAACCAATCCGCGACTTCAGAGTCATCTGTGATGTAGTCGTTGTATGCATCTTTGATTTTATCAAGGGTAGACCTTACTTCCTCATCACTCTTGCTAAAGACCCCACCCTCAGACAGTTTGTCTATAATTCCAGTAACGCCACCCCCTTGGGTAAAGGTTGTCATAACGATCTGTAGGACATCACCCTGTGACAAGGGGCCATCAAGACCTTTGTTGAACAGATAAGACTGAAACTTGGTTGCATTGGCCTCAAGACTGTCCTTACCAGCTTGGGTCACCAAGGCTTCAAAGTTTTTCTTGTGTCTGTCAAAAAAGCTGTCTATCTCATCCGCCACCTCTTGAGTAAAATCTTTACCCATAGACTTTTGGAAGGCAGCCACAACTTCCGAATGAACTTGACCCAACTCTGCCATAAGCTGTTGGGCAGAAGTAGCAGTTAGTGAACGGCTGGGGTCTTTGAAGTATTCGTTAGCCTCCAGAAGCAGTTGTTCGTTAAGGGCCGTACTAATTTTGGGCCAATCTTCCTTGAACTTACCAACCATTCCGGCAGCACGAATGACTTCCTCCTGAGCCATCTCAATAGCCTTATTCCGCATCTCTTCCTCTGGGAGGTCTGGGTTTTGCGCTCGAAGTACTGCCATCTTTTGGTTAATAAGACCTTGGTTCTGGTCTTCAAAACTCTCTTCTTTCTCTTGGATACCTTGGTAAGATTCTCCTAGGAAAGACTCCTCCATTGCAGCGACCTGACCAGAACTAGTGTCCAGACCATCTATGGCAGCATTCTTACGCAGTTTCTCCCAAGTCGCATCAGCCTCTTGGTGCTTGTTGGCATCCCTAAGTGCTGCAACTTCTTGGAGGCCTTGCCCATAACCCTTTAGCCTACTGTCTTCTAGTTGACCTCGGGTAGGTGCTTTGGGCGGCCCCCCTGCTAAATCAAAGAGACCCCCGAGAGCGGTAAAGGCATTGCCGGAGGGGCGGACAGCACTGGGTCCACCACCACCGCCACCACCCATATTAACTTCCTCACCCAGATTAAAATTAGTCATGCGCGTTACTTACCTTCCCTAAGTCTTTGGTGCCTCTCTAGGGCGCGTTGCTCAATTGGTTTCAAGTCATCAAGCTCCCAGTTTTCAAAGTCTCTAATGACCCTACGCAAAATGTGGTCAGAGGTTTCCTGAAGACCTCTTTCAAGGATGTCTCGTTTTTCGTAGTCCCTCAAGTATGGGGAGGTGTAGACATAGTTCCTAAGCTCCTCAATGATCCTTTGAACTTTATCGTCGTCCCCCTCTTTGATGGCGTCATTGATGGACTGCCAATACTTATTAGCTTCCTTTCGGACTTTTGTTCTCGCCTTGTCATCGCTAACAAAACGGTTCTTGTCCGCATAGTATTGGACCATCATACCATCAGTAATACCTAGACCCCGCATAATAGACTGAACTTCGTCTTGTGGTACAGGCAAGATATTACCACTTCTGGACCGGTACTGCCTATGTTTCATGGATTCTATGCCAGCCATAATACTGTTTATACCACCAACTTGGCGAAGAAGCACCCGACCTTCTCGTAGAGATAGATCGAAATCACCTTGTACAGCCGCTTTTACTGCCCCTATAGACTTTACAAGGGCAGTACCAAGCACAGAAATACTGGCACCACCGAGACTTTTAGCCATCGCCTCTTTGCCAAACATGAGGTTATAGACATCAAAGACGAAACTGAACGCTGAGATACGAGTTCCCAAAGCAGAACGGTATTCATCGCTGTCTGTAGCTGCTCGAACCAAGCCAGAGATAATAGCATCTACCCAGCCATTACGGACCAGAACATCTGTCATCGAGTCCTTATCGTAGCCAAGCCACACAGACAGGTTGTCGGAAAGTTCATCTCCGTTAACAGAAGACAGACCACCCATGGCAAATGCACCAATGGCAAACTGCGCCCTCTGGCGTTTACTCCACTGTCCACTACCCCCAGTAACCATAGCCTCAATAGCTCTCATTGGGTATGAGAAGAACTGTAGCGGAAGACGTGTTATGCCTGTTTGTAGAGCGCTCTTAGCTTCTGCCGTCATGTTGAGGTTCAGAGCATGTTCACCGGCAGACCAGTTCGCAAACACCTCACGGCGAGGCCCATTGAGTTGCCCAGCCGACTTCATGTTAAGGAACTGCAAAGCCATGGAGTTAAAACGGGTGAGACGTTCACCTTGGTTAAAGGCAAACAGGCTCATGTCCACAGCTTTGTTGGCGGTTCTGGCAACATTTCTACCAGCTTCCCTAAAGGCACTTGTGCTTACCTTTCGTCCCCTCCACCTCTCAAGGCCAAGGGATGCACCAATGTCCTTCTCAGCAGCGGCCCCGTCGATAATAAGTCTTCCACTGTCGTAGACAAACTCTTCTAGCATGTCCATTTCTGCTTTGGACAGGCCCAGAGCCTTACTTAGTCCCCGCTTTGCATGCTCTTTCATAGCAACGTCTGGGAGGGCCGACAGAACAGTTAAGCCAGTTGACAGGATGATGGCCCTCGACCCGTTTATTGGGTGAGCGCCTAGAAGTAAGGGTATGTGGGCGGCCTGCACGATGAAAGTACCAACCGTCTGAAACGCGAAGATGGTCTTAAAAGCTGCTGCCAACATACCCTGCTGGATAGCTTCAAGCTCTGGGGTGGCATCCTTCATTATGAACTTGTTGGTAAAGTCCTGAAGAGCCTCATCTATCTCGCGACTAACCTCTTTGCCATAAACATTGCCTTCACGGCGTTGTATGACATTGTAGAGGGAACGCACTTTTGGATCACTGTGTTGAGCTAGTTCGGCTTTTTTCCTCGCCCACAAAGCGTCAATAGAGGAGTTCCTACGAACCAGGTCAGGATACACTCTTTTCAGAAGTGCAGTCTTGGCTTCGTAGTTGGACTGTCTGTTGACGATGGACCGGACTGTACGTTCTGCACCAGCCACAATAGACTGCATGGGGCGAACAACCTTAGGCCCATTGCCCTCAACGCTGTCCATAGGAATATCCCTACGGCTGTTGGTTTTCAAGAAGTCAAAGGCTGATCCATTGTCAAAGCTCTCTAGTCCACGCTTACGAGAAGGTTCCCGCATGTCGAGGAAGTCCAGATTGCCCTCTTCCATTTTAGGCCACGACCGCTCCTTAGCATAGGTAGCTAAATCACTAGCGGTCTTAATGCTGGGGTTCCAGCTATTGTTTTCCTTGATGATCTTGTCGAGAGATGCATCACCAACAATATCGTCCCAACTACGACCGGCCACACCCTTAGCAATCCTTTTAAGATCTTCTACAGCCTTGGCTGCCCGCTTCCTAGTCTTGGCGGTCAGGATGGCAAAATCCTTATCGGGACCAATGGTAATGGCGTAAGGCTCTGTGTAAATACGACGACCACCAGAGTTGTAGCCCAAGGCGTTTTCTGGCATCACATCTTGAATTTTTGTGGCATCTACTACAAAAGTTCGGCCATCCACCCACTGGACTTCCCATATCTTAGCGCCCTTTTTGAGCTTACTTTTGGGGATATCCTTGCCGTTTTGGTCTATAATGCGGGCGTTGTCTGGGATAGCACCAGAATGAGGAGTAGCCACACGAGAGATAGGGGCTTCACCCGGCATTACGGAAAATTCTACCAGCCGGAAACCTTGCTCGTTCATTTGGTGAGCCAAACGGGTTGACTTTTCGATGTAGTCAAACCGACTGATTTCTAGTGCAGCCTCATAGGCGTTTATGTGGTCCTGTGTTGCCGTCCGGCTAAACTTGCCCTTTTGACCGTTTGCAACCAAAGCAGATGCAACTCGGGCGTACTCAGCCTTAAACTCATCTACCGTGAGGTCTCTTTTAAGAAAGTCTCCGTTGACAGAAGAGTCGCGAACCATCTCAAGGACATCGTCAATAATAGCCCTCTCAACCGGATTCTTTACCTTCTGCAATACCTCTATCTCTGGTTGGAGTGCCTTTTCCCGTATACGAGCCGCTACACCCCCACCCTGCTGCCTAGATTTAGCAAGGTCTCCAATTTGAGCGCGGGTACTTCCGGCGAGTCTAGCGAGAAGATTAGAGGTGACACCTTCCACAGCATCTGCACTTGCTGCTTGGTCCATGTTCAGGCGCTCATTGATTGCCAAGTAGTGGCCCTTTCCATTTGGACCGTTTACTACATCAACCTGTAGTCCAGACTTCTTGCTCCACTTTTCCGCTGCATCTTCTGCATCAACTTGGTCAACAAAACTATTCCCTTTGCTGTCACCCACAATAATCCGCAGACTATAGTTGTTAAACTCATCATGAGTAACTACAGAAGTGACATATCCGTTATTGTAGGCCTTCTTTGCCCTGTCGGCTTCTTCCCGAATAGCCAGTTTAAGCTCTTCTTCAGACACTCCCGGTATGGCGCGACGAAGTTCACTCATACGATCAATAATCCGGTTTGGGTTGTGGCTATAATCCATAGCGGCGCGGGCTTCATTGATCCAGTAGCTACCGTTGTTGTTGAAAGCCTCTGTACCCTTACGCATAACCTCATCAGCTACCGCACCTTGAACACCGGAGTTAGCAATCTTGACAGCCGTGGAGGCTCCAGCATTTGCCCCCTTAGCAGCAGCAGCAGCCTGTGCGGGAGTGTTGGCGCTTACCACCTTCTTGGCCCTCTGGGATGCAGAGACTTTGGTTGTAGTCTTCACTGCTGTGCTACTCTTCAAGGCACCCTTAACCGCCTTAACACCAAGTTTAGCCACAGTAGCAGTGGTTCCAGCGGTAGCCACATCAATCAGGCCCATGGTAAACGCGCTGGAAGAATAAGGGTCTCCACCAAACTCGGTAGCCTCGATCATCTCCATGAGGCTCCAGTAGTTTACTTCACCACTGAAAAGCCCTTCTGATGCCTCTTTTTCCATGAGGCCCGTGAACCACTCCTTGAACTCTTTCGGGTCCATGGTGACCTGGTTCTTACGGATTAGCTGCCCAAGGTCTGCCTTTTCGCTGGTAAGATCTTCAGCAGTTCGGGCGATCATACCTACCAAGTAGCGGTCTACAAACTCACCAACCTTAGAGACGTTACCCCCCTCTGCTTTCTTCGACAGATCACCTAAGACACTTTCCGTAGTTTTCCGGTTTAGGTGGAATGTGAGGTCAACAGCACTTAGTTCTGGGTCTTGACCAAGCAAGGAGATTGCATAGCCCTTGTTGTCATACTCGTTGATGATCTTACGGCGCTGATCTTCTTCCGCCAGCTTATTGTAAACCTCTTCCGCTGTTAGACCCTGAGCGTAGCCATTGTTGACAATCTCCTGCTGCACATTAGGGTCGTAGGGTTCGCTGCTTTGATTTTGAGCTACATACTCTTTAGCAGTCCCTTCAAAAGGCGCACCACTGGCAGCCGCAGTGTCTACAAGTTTCTCCTCTGTTAGCTCATCCTCCTCCGTAAGAGCAGAAGAGAGTTTTTCCATGAAAGTGGGAGACTTTACCTGCGTAGAGAGAAGTTGAGCCATTCCGTATCACCTGTCTTTTGTCATTGTGTGTAGTTTGGGATGGAAAGTTGTTGCGTATCATTTAGAGCATCTAGCCTCTTACTAGCCCAACCAGCGATACTTTGCCCAAAACTAGCGTAGTTACCAAAAGTGACAGCCTGTTGGTTATACTTCATCATCTGATCATTTAGACCACCAATGTATCCTTGATAACCAATGCCTGACCCAATTGTTGATGCTAGGCCCGTAGTACCACCAGCTAGTCCCGACCCTCCAGACGTACCTTGGGCTGCTGCTGCATTTGCTGCCCTAGCTGCTGCAATCTGTCGTTGTCGGATAGCTGCCCTTTGTTCCCTACGCCTCTGGGCTGCTGCCCGTTCACGCTCTTTCTTTTGGGCTTTTTTAGCAGCCGATTGCTGTTTAAGTTGCCCCGCAATCGAAAATAATGTGCCGCCGATCTTTAACGCTGTCAGAAATCCGGCACTGCTTCCTAGCGCTCCAATAGCTGCTCCTACTGCCGCCATTTCACAACTCCTTTGTGTAATTTAACTCAATAGGGTTAAACCCTAGCCTTTCGTAGAGTTTCTTGCTGTCGGACATAGACAGTATGTTGGATATAACCAGGTGCTTGGCCCCAGACTTCCTCGCCCAACCTTCGAACTCTTTTAACAGTTTAATCATCCCCCAAGGCCCGTGCTTGTCCCTGTAGTCCCGTTCAATGAACATACCAAGTTCTGTAGCCAAGGGCGCAAGACCAAGAGGTAAGGTCGTCAATACGCAAACGATGCCACCAACGACGTTACCTTGGTCCTCCAAAACAAACGTCTGTAGCTGATCGTTTGTCAGAGACTCCTTCAAGACTGTTTGAGTTTTCTCAGGGTCAAACTTGTAGAACGGCCCTGCCTCTCTCGACAAAGCCCTCCCTAACACAAGCAGGTCAAAGATGTCTTCTTCTGTGGCTAGTCTGGTTACTGCCATGTATTAGGGCCTCCTGTTGCCCATACTTATGCTGTCATATCCAAGCAGGTGGAAGTCGTAACCTGATGTGCTTTCAAAGCGCACCCTAAGTGACCTCCCCCTACCCCTCAGCCTAAGTCGAGATGTTGTTACTGTACGGGGATAAACGAATGGACCGGCTTCAGTTGGGGTTGCCAAATTCTTCAGTCGGTATGCTTCCTGTGCTGTTTGAGATGCTGTGGTTGCATAATCCCAGAATGTGGATATCTTACAACTTGAAGGTCGAGTGTATTCAAAACCCCCTGCACCATCAGATACAACTGTGTCTTCGGTGATCTTGCACAGGACGGTTATGTACATTGTGGACTTCTTCATGGTTAAGTCACCAAGGAAGTCATAGCCACCTTCTGCGTAACTACTGTAATCAGCCGCACCCCAGTCTACAAACTCGATATTGGTAAACTTGGCGAAGGTTACTCGGTCTGTAGCTACATCAGTGCGGACCAAGACAACCAGAGAAGATGACAAGAAGTTTCGACCGGTCCTGGTAACAACCACAGTGTCAGATGAGCCATCAATAACCTGATCTTCGTTTGCGTCTACCACATTAAAGGTAACGTCAGCGGAAGCAGCACCCTCAAGGAAGAAGGGCTTCACAGCGTATATGGATGTACTGCTTTCCGATATCTCCCAAGGGTAGAAGGCTTTCAGTATCTCATCAAACCACAATATCTTAGACATCTTGTAGTCTACTGATTCATCGTCATCTGGATAAAACCAAGCGACCCGGTTGTTAAACCCATCATAGGCAGAAGCAACTTGCGCCCGCTTTGACGGGTCAATGTTATCGAACAGGGTTTGGATTGTAGTTAAGGAGATGTTGACAGCCTTTAGACTGTTTTGCTCTACCGAAAGCTCAAGTGTGTAGATACCGATAGAGGACCACCAATATGGTCGTGAACCCTCTTGTGCAACAAAAGATCCATCATAAGCCAGACCTGCATCTGAAATCTTGTTGATTGCATAACCGGTAGCACGGAACACGTTGTCAACACCCTTGATCGACCACACACCATTTTCAGCAAATACAATCAAGCTGGTTCCAAGGACGTGTAGCTTCTTGATGTTATACGCATCAGGAATTTGTACAAACCCACCATCGTTGTCTAGTAGGTCCGAGAAGTATTCATTCGTCGGGTCGTTAACTTGCAGAAGTTCCCCAATGTCCGAGATGTCATCAATTACTTGGGAGAAGTATACCTTTGAGGTATTATCGTTCTCCATACCTGCGTACCAGACCCGACCAGCAAAGGAGGCGACAGTTTTGAACCTCGAAGTTTCTGTGTAGTTAAGAGAACTGTCGGATAGGCTTGCGGCTGTCTGACGATCAATGGAGTAGAGATCATAGGTATACCGCCCCACACCGCTGAGGCTAGTACCGCCAGCAATCTTCTTAAACTCAGGGACACTTTGTTGGTTGGAGGAGTCCTTACCAGAGAACCAAGGGTGGGTGAGGGCTGGGTACTTGTTACTAACTTGAGATTTGTAGTAGTCTAGGGCTGTCCCAGTTCGACCATTGTTGTCTTCATCCCAACCAGCATTTTTAGTATCATAGTCCCTTGCCACACTTACAGTGGACGAGGGGCTTTCTGTGTAGTAGTCATCCCGCGTACCTTGCCACTCAAAGTCACGCACACGGAAACTGATTTCAGTCGCACTGATGCTGTCTCCATCAGGATCGTACTCAATGTAAAAGGTGTTGATCTCGGGAGAAGCTACAACCAACCGACCTTGGATAACCGCAGTCTGCACTTCAGCAGCCGCAGCACCAGACCCAGTTGGGCGGTCATAGGTTGTTAAGTTCTGTGTAAACGATTTTTTGCCCGTGCTTACTACAGAACCTTCGGTGTAGAAATGGAGGGTTCCACCTAACTGAACGACAACAAATGTAGTCTCAGGCTCTCCCCCAGCGTTCTTCCATATGTGGACAGAAGAGATAGCCCCATCAGTGAGTGTGGCCCCAGCGTCAGTTGTATAACCAGTTTCGTACTCAATGCCCAGACGACGGCGTCTAGAGCCATCACGCAGAAGGGTGCAATTAAGCTCATCTACAGAAGCATCATCAGGAAAAGTAAGTTCACCAGCCTCAGTGATCAGGCCTCTATTGAACCTGTTCCTCGGCTTTTGCTGCGGGGCCTTTGCCATCTTTCACCTTCTTCGTTCTAAGAGTGGGAATAGGTTTGTCCTTATACTTCTCTTCATAGAAAGCCCTAGTGGAGGTTTTCATGGTTTCAAAGTGGTGCCGAATTCTCCGATCAAGCTCTTTTTCGTTGGTAGCTTTCGTTTCGAGGTTCTTAGGAACAACCCCACCGTCTACAACAACAATCTCAAGAAAGCAAAAACCGTCTTGAGACTTCTGAATCCGATATGCGGACTTTGTTTTGCTTGGACAACTATAGGTCACTGTAGGTCGACCAAACAGGTCCACACCCTCTTCTGTAGTAATCTCAACGCCCATAGATGCTTAACCTCTTAGTCTTTACCGTGTTGTACAGGTCGTTCTGAATCCTCGACCTCTGCCGTCGAGCAGCCTGTTCAATCTTTGGGTCTGTACCACCTTTTAGCAGAGACATAGCCACAGACTTGCTTTCGGAGATCAGGAGGGGGAAGTAATTTTCATCAATGTCGGGGGTGAAGGAGTCCGAGATGCTGAATGTAGGTATCTTAGTCCTTATAGCCCTTGTTTTGGACGCCAACAAAATAGAGTCTAGGCTACTAAGGTGGCTGTCCATGACAATGTATTCATCATCAAAGGAGGTGTAGAAGTCGGGGTGCTTTGCGTTACCAATTCGGAGCGACGTTGCACCGTTGACATCCGTAACTGTCGTGTAATCCGAGGACCGACCATCTGTCCGCCGGAAGAAAACCTCTGGCTCAACCCACTCAACCGGTTTGTACTCTAGGCTGCTGTCCGAGGACTTGTCATACCACACACCAGTTATGGCAGTGACATTTGTCGGATACTGGAAGTGAGTGGGCCGAGATGCACTAGACAACGAAGTAAGCTGGATCAACTCCTTATGTTCTGGGATAAGGCGGTTGCTGATCATGTTGTAGTAGGTATCTTCAACAATGTTCGCAACCTGGGTGCTTTCGGAGGTGTCGCCAATAGCGTTAACCTCTTCCGCATCCATGTCATTAAGTATCTTCTGCACTATTTGGAGCAAGGTGTATGTTGGCATTAGCTTCGATCCACAACAACGGTCCACCACAACTTCTGGGCTGTAGTAGAGCCACCATCTGTCTCAATGGTGATGTAATCATCTGCCGTGACTGTGTTGTTGGAAGCGGGGGCTAAGGTGTCCACATCTCCAGCGGCAGAGCTTGTGTAGGCCACAGTAATAGTTCCCATAGAGGAGCCTGCTGAGTTCTTAGCCGTAATAGTTGCATCAGCTACAGTGATTGCCCCCTCTAGAACGGTGATAACCTTTGCAACAGTTCCGGCATAAGGCATGGGGATGTAAACTGTCTCAGAAGTTGATACATCTGCAATGACGCCGTGTGCGTGATATTGTAGTGCAGTCCAAGCACCAGATGCTGAACCGTTGGCAACATAGACCTCATTGTTCGAGGCAGAGGCTACACCCTTTGGCTCGTGGAGGTCTGCACCAGTTAGGGTAGAATGGGATACGTTGGCCACTTTTCTTTCCTCTTATATTAAGTCCAGTATTTACCGGACTTTGGTTGAAGTCGTGGAGTATTTTTTTGTCTCCGCTCCCGCTCTTTCTTTTCCCTCTTTTGGATATCTCCGATAATATCTCGTAAAATCTGGCCGTCTACCGAGGGTGCCTTAGGTCGCGGTGAAGTTTTGGGTGCAAGGCTCTTTTCAGGGCGCGGCTTAGGTTTTGTTGTATTGGCCTTTGGCCGAGGCTTAGGCTTTTTGTAGTGGTCTGGCATTAGTAGTCTCCTGTATTAAAAAAGTTCACCACTTTACTTTATTGGCCCAGTGTGCCGCTCGTATATGACCTCTGGATCATAAATTATCAATATGATCTCCAAATCATAAAGCCCTTAGGCTTCTTGTAGTGGTCTGGCATTAGTAGTCTTTTGTGTTAAAAAAGTTCACCACTTTACTTTATTGGCCCAGTATGCCGCACTCATCTTACCCTTTTTGATATTCTTAGCGTGACGTGCCTTGAAAGACTTCTGACGTGCAGTGGGCTTCTTGTCTCCGGTCACACCTTGTTGACCAAACCTTATAGTCTTCACCTTATCGCCTTCCTTAGCGACAACAACGTGGGACTTGGTGGGATGGCTAGGAGTCCTCCTAGGCTTGTTATACCCAGAGACACCAACACGTTCCAGTCGGGGGTCTTTAGACATCCTTACTCTCCTAAAGGATGCGAGGGGTGACACTAGGCCACCCCTCAAGAGTTTATTTACGCAAACTCCAGGTACTCAACAACCAAGGTTGCGGCACCAGCCGTAAAGGCAGCGGTGTCCCAAGTGGTCATGATGTACTGGTCCGCAGTGAAGCGAACACCGGTCAGGTTGCCAGTAGGATCAACAACCAGCGCGCCATCACACAGGATCGTGTCACCGACAGCGTCAAGGGCAGTCACAGCAATCGCTGCGTCAATGCCAGCGTCATTAGTGTTCGTACCAGCAGCGACCTTCAGACCAATGTCCAAAGTGGCCGTAGCCCCTGCAAACGCCGTGGTGACGTACAGGTAGGCACGAGTAATGATCGAATCAGCCGGGATGAACGGAGCGTCAGCAGCCGGAGCAGCCGTGTCCGTATTGGCGATGTCGGTGTAATCGAACTTGTGGATCAGCGTTTTGGTGGCGGGGCCAGAAGTAACACCTTCGTTGATGCTCTCCGACCGCGACAGACCAAAGCGAACCTCAAGGCCGTCTTCGTTAGTCCAAGTAGACATATTAAGATTCTCCTATCTTGAGATTAGACATTCGGGTCGGAAACGATGGTCACCGTGTTCTCAGGACGGTAGTGCTTGACACCATAGCGAGCCGTGGTAACGAACTCAGTGCGCTGCTTGTCCTTGTTGAACTCAGTGTCAACTTCCGGCATCTGACGCCATGCACCAACCAAGGGCAGTACATCGCTGGCAGCCGAGAAGAAGTAGTTAGCCTTACCGTTGGTGGACGAGTAGTCCTTGGTGGTCGAACCGTCACGCTCGGGGAGTGCGCCGTCAGCCACATCCGGCAGGTAGTTGGAGCAGTACACATCGAAGCCGTAGACGTTCTTGACGAACTTCATACCGGTCGCGATGCCGTCAGCCACAATACCTTCCCAACGCGGGTTATCAGACACAGAGACCAGGTTCGACAGAGTGTTCAGAATGAACTCAACAGAAGGGTCGACAATAGCGATCATGTTGGTCTGAGGAACATTGGCTTTCTTGAGCGCGTACATCGCGTAGGCAAAGTCAGCCAGTTCGATGGTCCCAGAGTTGCCACCAGCCATACGATGGTAAGCGCCGTTGATGGCACCCTGACCGTTGGCCGAATAGGTAGCTTCCGGCGCAGCCAGAGCGGTTTCTTCGAAATGCTCCATAATGGCGCGACGCTGCTTGGGAACGAAGGACGAAACCAGTTCCGACATATAGAACATGTCCTGCTCGGCCTTCTTCGTGATGTAGTGACCCGAGGAGAGGTACTCACTGATGGTGAAGGTGAACTCACCGGTATCCAGCGGACGGTAGACAACATCGCTGTCTTCCACATAGTCGTCCGTACGAGCGTCACCAACACTCGGGATGTTGAATTGATCACCGTCAGGGAAGCCCTCAAGCATACGAACATAGTTCATAGCCATCAGGTCATCCTGAAGGGTCTCTTTCAGTTCGCGGCTCCAAACCTCAGCACGAGTGAGCAGCGAAACATTACCAGTCGTCATAGACATAGTTTTGCTTCCTTATGAGTAGAAACTATCGCCTTGCTCAACATGAGCCTTTGCAATTTCATTTTGTACTGCGGGCGAATAGTAAGTTTTGGGGTCGGAACGTCGCATATCCTGATAAAACTTCCAGTTACGCTTCGTACCAGCTTTGAACCCTGCTGTGTTCATAGACGAATCTAGGTCCGCATTACGTTCACGAGCAGGTGCCTGACCTAGCATGTTCAAGAACGCTTGAGGACTTTCCTCAGCCAACTCCTTCATGCGGTCCATACTCAAGCCCAGTTCCTGTGATTTTTGAACAACCACTTTCTGAGCTTCAGTCCCGTATGCGCTGGCCAAGGCTTCCTCAACCATTGCTACGTTTTGGGCTACTGTAGCTTTCTGCTCCCGCTTCTGCAAAGTAGCTTCTACAAGGCTTTCCAAATCTACTCCCTCTGCCCCAGTGGTATTCTGTGCGTCAGGCCCCTCGTTATTATTGGCATCTACAGGTTCAGGGCTGAGGTTGCCCGCCTTGTTCTGTAGTGTGTCTAGCAGTTTTTTGGAGTAGTCCTGTTTGTTCAAATCTTCCCGCATTTCTGCAAGTTGACGCTCAAGGTTTTCGATGTGGCGGTCTGCCTCAATCTTACCTTTCGCAATAACCTCAGGGTCGCTCCATTGCTGACCACGCTGCTCTACCAACTTCTGAAGAAAGCTATCTTTTGTCTCGGTAGCTGTATCAGACTGTTGTGTATCCGTCTGGCTTTGCTCGGTCCCATCGCCAAAAACGCTCATATTTTATTCCTTGATTTCCAGAAGGCGAAGAACATCATCGACCACTGCATTGTGTTCATTTACAGCGATCTGTTCAGCCATCCAGTTTGGGTTGCTATAATCTCGAACAGAATCACGCTTTTTGAAATCCCGTTCAAGAACCTCTTTAAGGAGATCAAACGCCCCTACGCAGGCTTTTATCTGGTTCCTGCGGGCCTCCTTATCCTTGTGTCCTTTCAGCCAAGCTGTGTGCATTAGTAGCCCAACTCCGCCTTATTCTCCAAGTCTTCCTCCACGTTTGCCTGTGCATCCATCATAGCAGTCTGGGTTTCCCCTTGCTCCTTGATGGCGATGTTCTCACCAAAGATAGCTGGCTCATCCAGTTCCTCAGAAAGAATGCGGGCAATCTCAATGCCACTGATATGAGGTGCAACGGAGGGGTCTTGTTTCACCTGCATAAGTTGCGTCAAGGTTTGTACGCGGTGGGCGCGCTCTTGGAAGTGTCTGGCACCCATAGGAATGATTTTACCGTTGCCGTTGATATCTTCGCGTGTAATCTCTTGGAAGATTTCAACCCCATTAGGGCCAACGGTTTGAATTGTGTCGTAGGAACTCAAGTTCCGCCTACCAGCCTCTAGCATAGCATTAAGTGCAGGCTCCAAGAACTCCTGTTCGAACTTGCTGGCTTTGTGGTTGAAGATACGGTTAGCTGCGTTGTCTAGGGTCTGTACTTCGAAAGCGGTCTTCTCTCCTGGGGTACGGATGCCCATAGCCATACGTGGCGCTCCAGCCATCTCCTCCATCTTGCGCTCAAGTTCACGAATCTGAAGGTCTGCGTTCAGTGCAGTCGAGTCAGGCACCAAAGGAGCAACATCACCCTCTTCGCCAATATAGACCCTACCACCCGGTTCGTAGTCGAAATCCTCTACATCACCTCGAATCTTGAGCATTGGCAAGGCGATCTGGTCAAACACATCTGCCCGTAGGTTTTCGAGGTGGTCGATGCGGTACTGTAGCCCAACAAGATTATCTAGCGGCCCCATAGCCCATAGGTTATCAGGTCTGCTTCGCCAACCAGCGTGGAAGATTGGAGTTCCACCTAACCATGAAGGGTTCTCCACATCGTCGATAACATAAGCCCGATCTACAATAGTGATGATCCGGTTCTTATGCAGCTTGTCATTGAAGCTGTCGTACAGGTCGCCGTAGAAGGTAAGAAGTTCTACATAAGACGAGTTGTAGTAGTTGTCGATGCTACCAAACCCATCAGCGATGAACCCATCAGCCTTGTCATACTGACTAGCGCTACCAACCTCACCACGGTTAGTCATGATCCGATCAAAAACGGCCTTGTACTGGGTTTCCCCATCCTCAACCATTGCCTTCACTTCCCCAATCTTCTTGAGGGTGCGGACAATCTTAGGTGTCTTGTGGAAGGAAGCAGCAGTAGGGTCAAAAACGATATCATAAGGGCTGATACGAACCAAAGTAGGTCCAGCATAGTGTACCGAGAACGAGCCGTCGTCGTAGTCCGTAGCATCGTACTCGTAGTCCACTGTTGCAAAGCAGTTCCCGGTAAGGACAAAGTCATCCAACAGGCGATCTACAGTATTTTGGAACTGGGTCTGCCGTACCTTGGCTTCCATATAGTCTTGGATGATGGTCCTCTTGGCGAGAGTATTAGACTCCCGATCAACCGCCTTCCAGGACATCCAACGACTGTTGGGGAAAAGGGCTGCGGTGTAGTTAGCGTTCAGGTTGTCATAAATCTGACACAACTTTGGCATAGTGGTCGAGTTGGACCAAGGCAACTTAGAGTTAGAAGTAGTCCGAGTGTCTGTAGCAAAGACATAGTTACGGATTTCCCGCTTCTCGTCCATCCAACCCTTTCGATAGCCGTTCCATTCGTCCCACATCTTGGCAATCTCTGTAGCCTTGGAATCGGGGTCTACGAGATTATGTATATCAAGTGTTTTTCTCATCTAGAAAGCCCTTCCACCAAATCTCTGGTGCCAAATCACGTTGCTTTGTTGCGTCCTATCGCGCACTTGACGAGCAGGCTTGATGGAATGTTCCACCGCACTGCCAGAGCGTCAATCACGTCGTCATGTGCAGGGTTCTGGAGTACTAACTCTTCCTCAAGCACCTGTGTATTACCACCTTGGTAGTGGTAGATCTGCATGTTATCGTACCTTGGCCCTAAAACCGCTTCAATACGCTCTTCTTTGTTTCGAGTAGGGCGAATTTCATCTACCTTGATCATAAGACCATGTGGAGCGAAGTAGTTTTGCTTCAAACTTTGGACGATTGCCTTCTGGCCCACAGAAACTTCTGCTACGAGCCTTCTGAAGTCCCATTTATTATGGAGTTGCAAGATATGTTTGAAGTATTGGCCTATATTCTCGGTCTTGAACCTGTCAATATCAAGGACAAACACATTGTTTTCTGGATCAACCCCAATAACTACAATCGCTGTGTAGTCTGCTGCCTTTCGTGTTGAGAAGGCAAAGTCAATAGCAGCCGTAAGGTTGAGTCTTTGGCCCTGATAAGTCCACTTTCCGTTCTGACGTATTAGGTATTTGTTGTCGTAATACTGAAAATGGTCTGCGCTGATCTTTTCATTGTCAGGGTCTTGAGGGTCATTGTAGTATTGCGCCCTAAACTGCATCCTGTCGAGGTATTTACCGCGCTTTTGGGCCAGGATTTTCGAGTTGAAGCCGAACCACTTTCCATCTCTACGCTGTTGGCGTGGCCAGAGGAACTCCCCTGTGCCATCTCCATGGTTCTCTACAGCCTTTTCCATAGTCTCATAGATAGGCTGATCATCAATCTTGTTGCCGAGTTCATCATAGATGTCCTCACGCATGTTCATCATGTCGTTGTAGAGGTCTTTTGGGTGGTAACGGGTTCCAACGACCCACTCCTTAGCCCCAGCGCCCTCAATAGACGACAACAAAGAATACTGGGTCCGTACTTTATTACGACCTTCTTCGCTGTAAGCATTCTCTGCCACAACGCAGTCATCAAGTACAGCAATATCACAGTGCATTCCGGTAATCGAGGTCGTCAAACCGGCAGTAAATATGCTGGGGTCGCGGATGTTCTCTTTTTTGCGGAGAGGGTGGTCCAGAGCAATTTCTGTAGTGGTCCACTTCATCCGCTTCCCCTCCTCCTTCTCTATATGCTCGGGCCAATAACGCCGATAGATTTCGGAGGTAAGAATGCCTTTGATAAAAGTAAGCTGCTTCTCCGCAAGGTTAGCAGTCGCTGAAATGTACAAGACCCTAAGTGTTGGGTCACGAGTGAGTTCCCAAGCCACACGGTAGGCTACAAGTCGGCTCTTACCATGGTCCCGTGGGAACAGTAATAGTTGGTGTAGTTTTGCATCAGGTCGATTCCACCAGCGAATCACGTCTTTGTGGCAACTACCCAAAACTTGCGTAGGTGCTACAAGCGTTATGAAAGCCTCAAGAGAGCCTTCCGCTTGTTCCCTAATATCTGCTGGTGTCATATCTAACCCTTAAATTCCAAACAGCGCATCCAAGCCAGAGTCATCTGTGTTGAAGGCTGCTGCAATGCCGACCATTATGGGGGCGTCTCTGCGGACCGTAGGGCGGGCAAGTACTTCCATGGTGGCTACCCCTACCTGTTCAGCAGGAAGCCCGTCTAGTACCCCTTGTACGGCCTGTGGGATGGCATTACCTACAACCCATTGCGAAGCCTCTGCGTGAGTGATGTACCCAGCGTTGGCGGCAGCAAGTGCAAAGTCATAGCGGCTCATCTCAGCATCAGACCGTTTGGACTGCTTTTGAGCTTCAAGCTCCTCTGCGGTGTAATCATTGATCAGCCACGACCGCACCCAGGAGCCATCAACCTTTTGGAACTGTCCTTCTGTGAGGTATTGGCCTTCGGTAATGGAAGGCTTGTCAGCTACAGTGTAAGGGTATACGTTCCAGTCCTCCAGAAGTTCAACAGGAGGGTCTTTGGGGAAACTGACGTTGGGGTTATCCTTACGCAGTTGCCGAATGGAATACTGTTCAGGCACCCCGTTGTTTAGTTTAATGTACATGTGACGACCCCTTGTTTAGTTAATTGATCAGTCATCCGAACTCCGAAAGAATTCCGCTCACGGCCAACAAATAATAGTCCTGTTTTCATGGGAAACCCCTATCGGAAAGCCGCTACAGACATGCGGGAAAACTCGCTGTTGCTTGCGGCAACGTCCAATTCAATTGTCCGCGCCGTGTCGCCCGCCAAGAAAGCGTCATCCGCCGCCGTAGCGTTATGTTCGAAGGAAAGCGTAGCTCGTTCTGTCAGCCCGGTCCACGTAAAACTGCTAGACGAAACGTGGCTACCGATAGCAAAGCATATCCCGCCCGGCTCAATGTCAATTGATGCCGTCAGCGGATCGCCGCCGTTATAGTCGCCCGCCTCGTCGGTTGCAGTGGCCGATTCCAGATCAAAAACATTGTATGCGAAATAACCGGAGCGGTTTAGGGTCGATGACCCACCGACACTCAGCGTCCCAGATGTGGACCCATTGGCAGCGAAAATCAGAACAGCGGTGTGGATTGCGTCCGACCCTGAGTCCGCAATCACATCAGACGGACTGACGCCATCAAGCGTGATGGTGAACGCCGAAAACAAGTTACCGGAACCGGATGCGCCAGAATACCACAGCACCACCCAATAATCGGCGGCAGCGTCAAGGCTGGTGACGGTGAAAGTCGGGTTGGTTGTGTTGGTGTTGGTGAAGCCGCTTGAGGCGTTGGTGTAGCTTGCTGGCCCACCCGCAACACCCCCCGCCCCTATTGCTTTATGCCACAGCATTATGAACCATCCCCAACCAGCGCGCCGTAGAGCGTCGAGCTTACTTTCCACAAAGCCACAACAGTGTAACCACTAGTTGCCAGTGTAGGAGCCGCTGCGCCATTGTTTACCCAGGTCATTGTGGGCCACGTCACCGTGTAGGCAGAAGCACCATCGTCGATCATAAGGGTAACTGCCTGTCCAGCAGAGAAGCCATCAGACGCTGTCACATTACCTGTGAGCGTAACAGTTTGGATACTACCGTTGTCAGGCTCAATGGTCACAGCACCCGTAGTGGTGGCCCAAGCATATGTGTCTTCTACAATAGTGCCAGCCGTAATCGAAGGGTTTGTTTCGTCCATCTTAGCGTCAAGCTGGGTCTGGATGGCCGAGGTAACACCGTCTGTATAATTTAGTTCGGTCACAGTGGCCGTAATACCATCAAGGGCATTGAGTTCAGCGGCTGTGGCCGTTACGTCTGAGATGTCTGCGGCTGTGATGTTTCCGCGAATGTATGTGTCTAACTGGGAGCCGGTAACACGTTTGGATACCCCTGACTCGTTCACTTCGTATTGGTGGGTTCCGACAGCAGACGCTGCGGCAGTTAGGTCGCTAATCTTTACGTTTGCCATTAGTATGCCCTAGTCCATGATCCTGATTGTTTGTAGTAGATGTACCTCGGTACGCACCACTCACCCTCGTACTTGACGTAGGGTACAAAGGTTTTCCAAGTGCCTTCGTGCTTGACCTGTGGGGTCGAGGAGAAAGGAACTCGTGTCGCGCTACCTGTGATTGATCCAAAACCTGTGAAGCCGCCAACCTCTGAAGTAACACGAATATCTGCTCCGCTTTCAGTTACTCGTGTGTCTTCGCCGGTTGTAACCCTGATGTAGTCGATCCCTTCAACGAGAACACCGGCAAACCCAAACAGGGTCGAAGTGTTGTCAAAGGAGGTTGTTCCTGCGCCAGAGAGTGTTGCCGAAACCAACAACACTTTGTCGCCCGTCATAGAAACGGAACCAGCACCAGAGAAAGCAGTAGAGCTAAAGGAGCCGGGGATCGACAGGGCCGAGTAGTTAATTGTGCCAGCGCCGGAGAAGGCTACAGAAGCAACCTCAGTAGACGGGACAACTCGCGTGTCTAGACCGTCCTCTGTTACCCTCGTGTCGCCAGCTTCTGTAATGCGAGGGCTGGACATGGTCTACTCCCTAGTCAAGACTCACCTGAAAGTTGCCTACAGAGAACTGCAAAGTATCCCCATCATCAATGGTCTTCGACGCTGCCAGAGCGCCATGGAACAGTAGGTTGCCAGAGGAGACTGCATCGAACACACCAGCGTGAGTTACCGTGCCGTAGGCTGCCCCAGAGGCTGTGAAGTCAATTTGGTTCGTATTGGAAGCTGTGCCAGAAGACGCGGAGCCAAAAGTAATTGCCTGACGCGCATAGCCACCAGTAGAAACTTCGGTTCCACCTCCTGCATCATTAGGGGCTGCGGTATACAAAGCGATATACCAATTCGTGGGTCGGGTAACTGAGTCCGTAGTCAGGAGCCAGTCAAGGAGCAGGTTTTCTGCGTGATCTGCGATTGCGCTCATTTTAAGAGTCCTTTGAGGATTTGTAGAATCGTTTCAAAAATGCTGGGACGACCCTTTGGTGTAGGCTTGACGACAGTCTCTTAGACTTCCATTCGACGAACACCTAGCAGGCGGGAAGCTGCATATTTCTTTTCGTTTACAGCGTCAGCCTGATTACCACCAAGAACTACAATACTGTTGCCTTCGGCTCTGACAAAGAATCCAACGTGACCTTGCCAACCGTTCTTCTTGCCCCTATAGAAGACAACAAGGTCGCCTTCCTTTGCTTCGCTGAGAGGGACTCCCTCACCCCAGTCCAGATAGGACCGGGCATTCAACTTACCAGTGTGAGGCATTCCGGCTTCTTTAAGCATAGCACCTACAAAAGCAGCACACCAAGCAGTCTCATCGTCCTTCACCCAAGCGTGGCCCACAGCCTTAAACCACCCCACAATCTTGGAATTGTGCTTGCTGCCAGGAATTTCCCTTGTGCCGATTTGCTTTCTGGCCAGTTTGTATGCTTTATTCATCGCTTATCACCCATCGTGCAGAGTATAACCCATTGATATCATTAGATAATATCAGACGACGAACCACAGATCCCCGTTACTTCCACCAGAGGGAGAGGAGGAACTGATTGTGATATTGTTCAAGTTCGCGAGGTTCGAGCCATCGTCCAAGAACACACTGCCGATATTTAAAATACTGTAGCCGTTCAGGTCCAGATCCGCAGAAAGGGCATTAGGGGTCGAACCATCAAGCGACAGCGTATTATCAAGAGCCGTGTTCAGGTTGTTGAAGTTCTCGTTAAGAGCGGTAGTACTGTAGTAGCCCGTCGTGATGGTGGTGATATTAGCTTGCTTCGCCATCTCTATGCCTTACTTCGATACGTCAGGGTTACCGTTACGTCATCAGCCGATCCTCCAGAACTAGAGGGGCGGATTGAGGTAACCTCAGTGTCAAACTCGAACAGGGCGGCTGATGAAGCGGAGATTGCGGTCCCCTGCACGTCTTCGAGCGTATACCAGTTCGTACCGTCAATGGAGCCTTGCAGGACGATGGTTGCTCCACCAAAGGTGCCGTTAACCTCGAAGACCCCTACAACACCACCAAGACCAGAGACATCAATAGAAGTAGCTGTGTCAGCAGTGGAGAGGTCGGTCCAGGTCGTTGTGCTACGAGAAACATAGTTCGAACTACGCTCTGAAAAAGGTGTTTCAATTGAGGTTGCTGTAGTGGCGGGCGTGATTGTTGCCATGGCTATTTATTCCCTTTTGACTGTTGTAAGAACTCATTCCTCTCAGCGGCATCTAGAGATTGTTGGACTAACTGGTATGCTCGATCAACGTCTCTTGCATAAGCTCGCGAACAATGGGGTCGATCCCAGAAGAACAGAAGGTTAATAGTCCATTCCGTCTTCTTCCACCCTTCACGGTGCGCCCTACCACTAATACTCTCGTTTGCGTTTGTGTCAGAGGCCCTCGGCAATACTACACAATTGACTAACTGCGATAGGGCATCCAGGATGTTGTGTAGTCTGTTCATTGTAGAAGTCCTTGATCCTTAAGCCGTTGGATATCTTCCTCGATACCAGCATCGTCAAAAGCCTTGGCAGCGGTTTCCCTAATTTTCTTCCGCAAAGCTCTCCCGTCCTTTGTATCAGAACGAGTCCCTTTCAGTTTCCAAGGTTCTTCGATGAGGTACTTTGAGGCTTGTAGTGCAGACCTACCCCCCGTAGCCTCTTCTACTACAGACTTGAACGCAAGGGACTTACGTCTCACAGCAGCCTCTTCTCGCCACTCTTCAAGGTAGGGAGCAAGTACTGGGCTTCTACAAATGGCACTCCATGCTCTCCAACTACCAAACACTTTGTCCGAGAAAGTTACTTCGGTAGGATCGTCTAAGGTGTATTCTACAAACAACCTACGCAAGGATAACATAGTCTTGCCATAGGCTGGAGATTCTGTGTTCGTGATGGGGTAGTCCTGCTCTTTTAGAGTGAAGACGGCTGAGTCCTGGTCATTCGTTATTTCGTAAAATAGAGCTTTGGTCATGTACGGGCCAGATGACTTTCGGTACTGCTCAGGTTTCAGGATTGCCATGGTCGGTCTTCCCCTCTTAAAAATGTTAGTTGTGGTGTGTGTACCTTAAGGTATATACTTTAGTATCACATCCCCTTACTGTCTCTCATCCTATAAAGTCAAACTAAAGTCTATACTTATAGTATACGCTTGAGACGGGATTTTTATAACCTCTTGTTTTGAACTTTTTGTGTAGTGTTGCAAGAAAGAGACAGTGGTGTGTCGAGACCTGGTGGTGTTTTCTTGTTTGTTTTTTGTAGTTTAGATGTAATCAAGAGGGAGTGCCGCCCTTCGATCACAACTTCGTGAGAACTTTGTAACATGCCTCTTTCGCCAAACTTTTGTGAGAAATTTTCGTTTAGCAATTAAATAGGGAGGATCCGCGCGGGTCCCCCTGGGTCCCCCCCTGCTGTGATCACAAAAGCCTCCCCCCCCCCCTCTGACTATCATGTGATCACACCTTGTGGTCACACCTTGTGATCACACCTCATGATCACACCTTGTGGTCACACCTTGTGATCACAGAATTGGTTCAAGGTTAAACCATCTGGTAGTTCAAGGTTAAACCAAATGGTTTAAGGTTAAACCATCTAGGTAGTTCAATGTTAAACTATCGGACGACATACCTGAGTGAAACAGTCGGGCATATACCTGAGTGAAACAGTCGGGAATATACCTGAGTGAAACAGTCGGGCATATACCTGAGTAAAACGGTCGGGCATTTAGGTAATACATTTCACACCGTCCCCCCACCTGTTAAACATTTCTCATGATGTATTTTTTACCAAACGGTCAAAATCTCTATACACTATATATATAGTCCACTAATACTTACCCATTTGGCTAGGTATTGACCAGGTCAAAACACGTACCGACCAGGTCAAAAAAAAAATTAAAAAACTGCATTTTGTGCCTTGACCATGCTGTGGCTTGTCTCTACCTAGGTACCAAGACGACAACAAAGCCAACCAAACAGAGGAACGACAGATGATTACTGATAAACCTGCAAATGGCTTTAATACCCGCGTCCTTATTAAAGACCCTGACACGCTGTACACTGTCCCTGCATGGGCGCGTTTCACAGAGGGACAAGACTATGTCGAAACTATTCATCTTCGAAAGGACGGTGATTTCGGAGGTTTAATCCGCCGCGTCCACCGCTCACGCATCATCATACCGGCACAGTAACCACACCGGCAACCAAACAGAGGAACGACAGATGACTATCAACGGATACAAAACCAAAGCCGCAGCGCTACGTTACCTCAGAGAGCAAGGTCACAAGTTCTCAGGTCTACTTGCAGCACCCGACAGCAACCCCAAGGTAGCTAAAAATGGAAAGCTAGGTGTCATGACCGCGCCCTTGCATCTAGCGCCTTTCGATCTGTCGGGCTTTCAGGTCCGCCCTCAGGCTAGGGCAGGATGTGCCGCAGCATGCCTACACACCGCAGGGAACCCGGCATATATGGCTGGCAAGGACAAATCCCGCAAGGATAAAACGCAGGCATATTTTAAGCACCGCGATGCTTTCATGGCCGTGTTGGCATTTGAAATTGCTGCGCTGTCCAGAAGGGCTAAGGCGGCTGGCATGCAGCCCGGTATCCGTCTCAATGCGACATCCGACCTACCTTGGGAAGTCCGCACGATTAATGTCGACGGAGTTGAAAAGCGCTTGATGGACGTTTTTCCAGAGGTAGAATTCTATGACTACACAAAAGTAACCAAACGAGCGCTTGCCTATTGTGCTGGTAAAATGCCTAGCAACTACCACCTAACATTCAGCAAAACTGAAGACAACGATGCGGATGTGATCAAGGTTATGTCTGCCGGTGGCAGTGTTGCCATGGTCTATAGCGCGGATGCATATAAAAAGGTTCTGGCCATGGGAACATTCGAATGCCAGTATGGTTTCCCTGCCCGCGCTATAGACGGTGACGAACACGACTTCCGCCCTGCTGACCCTAAAGGCGTGATTGTAGCGCTGAAAGCAAAGGGTG